>Ga0209018_1000027_pt1 | contig 135371 bp, 123 predicted proteins | sample YNPBryBLVA2012_FD_185814 | JGI IMG/M metagenome (GOLD analysis project Ga0209018, IMG submission 185814) | Anoxygenic and chlorotrophic microbial mat microbial communities from Yellowstone National Park, USA - YNP Bryant BLVA 2012 (SPAdes)... ... | reverse complement strand
GGGCACTCCGGATCAAGGCGCTAGCTGAACCTTTCTCGTTGGACCCTCCTATGCCGGGAGGGTCCGTTTTATTTTTGGTCGTCTGGCTTCGGGCCGACCGCCTGGATGACCGGCGGCACCGGACGCGGCTTGGGTTGGGACATCTTCACAAGTTTGCGCACGCCCCACCATAGCAACAACAAGGGCACCAACCAGAAGGGCGACATGACCGCAAGCCAGATCAGAGCCGAAACCGTGGCCCTTCCCCCTGCTTTGAGCGCGCTGACCGCGCTGGCCCACGTCTCGCCTAGCCACCCTTTGTCCTGAACCTCGCTGGCAAAAGCCGCCGATTGCTGAAGAACGATGTTGATTGTTGAGTAAGCAACCTGCTCGCGGAGGGTTTTGTACTGCGCTTGCATGCTCTCGATCTGCCCGCGCACCTCGGTGAGCCTCTGTTGCACCTGCAGCACGTCGGGAATTTTCTTTGCCTGAAGCAGAATGCGCTGGTATGCCTGCTCTTCCAGCTTCAAGGATTTGAGCCGAGCCTCCAAATCGACGACCTGCATCGTCACGTCCTCGGAGCCGGTAGTGCGGCTCAGCAAGGTACCAACTTGCTCGAGCTCGACCAGCACCGTATCGAATCGGTCGACGGGGACACGGGCCTCCAGGTTCATCATGGGGCTGTCCATCGACAGCTGTTCGGTGGACGACTGCACGAAGCCGTTGTGCTTTTTGACGATCGCCAGCACCTGCTTGGCCGCTTCCTTCACGCGGTCAACCCGCAAGACGGACTCGCCTCGACGGATGATGGAACGCTCGCGGACTTCAAAGTTGGCCGGCATGACGCCGCCTTCTGCGGACCTTTTGGCCGTGTCGGCCTCCATTGGCGGCAAAGCTGCTCTCGTCGATTCAAAAGCAGGTCCAGGCGAACCTGCCGGCCCGCCGCACCCGATCGCCCCCCCAAAAAGAACAATCGCCAACAAAATGGACCTATGGATCATGGACTTCACCTCCCGAATTTGTGGCGCCGAACATTTGGACGCACAAGAGGAGCCAAAGCATTCACAAAATGTCCTGTTTCAGTGGCCCGCCGTCTGGTTGGGAGTCGTGGCCGGAGCCGCCACGGCCGAATTGCCAGTTGCCGATGAACAAGGCGATGCCGACGAGAATGATGCCTGCCGCCAGATAGACCACCTCGAGCGGTTGCGTGTATTTGGCCGACAGTGCCGCTTGTAAGAACTTCACGACGAGAATGAGCAGAATAACCCGGGAAAGCTTGTCCTTCAGCTCGTCGAGGCTGTGGATGACCAGAACCCGCGAAGAAAAGCGGGTGTCCTCCAACCGGTCGATGCGGCTGACAAAAAGTTCGTAGAGCCCAAGCGAGAAAATGATCATCACCGCTGCGAGCAAGTAGCCGTCGACGGCTTTGATGATGCTCGTTATGGTCTCGGACCTCAAGGCGACCCGCTCCGACATGGAGAACTCAGGCGAAGCGTACCTTGTCAGGTTCTTGAGAGCGTAAAAAACATCGACCGACGCCATGTAGAAGGCGCCCGCCGCCGACGCCAACGAGGCGACGACGGCGATGATGGTCAGATAACGGCTGTTGGCCAGCAGACTCTCGAAAGAATGCTCAATCCGCTTCAAGACTTTTCGACCTTGCCTCCAGTTTCTTGATGGCATATATTACCGGCACGACGGTGAAGCCGCACAGGGCCGAAACCAGCCAAGACCGAAAGTCGATTGGTGCCGTCTCGAAGAGCGCGTTCATGAAAGGAACGTAAACGAACGCCGCCTGCAACCAAAGAAGCACCGCAATTCCCGCGTACACGGTCATGTTCGTGAACCAGCCGACATCGCGGATGGGGCCCCGAAGGTTCCGACAGGTGAACAGGTAGAAAATTTGGAAGAAGGTCAACGTGTTGACCGCCATGGTTTGGGCCTCGGCGCGAGCCAGCTTGTCAGGAAGCCCGGCGTCCAAAATCGTACGATACTCCCACATGAACAGCAAGCAAGTGGCGACGGCGGACAGCGAGGCCACGACGGCTGTTCGAACGATCACGTTTTTTGCCAGAAATGGCGTGCCGGATGCGCGGGGTTTGCGGTCCATGATGCCGCGCTCCATCGCCTCGAAAGCCAGCGGGACGCCAAGCGCCACCGAAGCCACCATGTTGATCCACAAGAGCTGCATGGGCGCCATCGGCACGAGCAGCTCCTTGGTGATCGCATCGAACGGGAAAAGCACCAACGCCAAACCGAACGTGATGGCCAGGCTCAAGTTGGTGGGAAGGACGAACGCCAACGATTTGATCAGGTTGTCGTACACCCTGCGCCCCTCTTCGACGGCGGCAGCAATCGTGGCGAAGTTGTCGTCGGTCAAAACCACGTCGGCGGCGTCTTTGGGACACAGCCGTGCCGGCGATGCCCATCGCAACGCCAATGTCCGCTTGCTTGAGTGCGGGAGCGTCGTTGACGCCGTCGCCTGTCATCGCCACCACGTGGCCCTGCTTCTGAAGCGCCTTGACCAGACGAAGCTTGTGCTCGGGGGCGACGCGTGCGAAGACGTTCGTCTTTGCGGCAGCCTGGGCGAACTGGGCGTCGTCCATGTCGGACAGCTCGTGCCCCGTCAATGCCGGGCCTTCTTGCTTGATGCCAAGTTCCTTGGCGATGGCGCCGGCGGTGGCCTTGTGGTCGCCCGTGATCATTTTCACGGTTATTCCGGCGCGCTGGCACCGCTCGATGGCCTTGATGGCCTCTGGGCGCGGGGGATCGATCATGCCGACAAGACCCAAGAAAGTCCACCCGTCGCCCGGGTCATCGTGGTCCAAGGCGTCGAGCCCCTCCTTCTTGGCGAAGGCCAGAATGCGCAGGCCGTCATCGGCCATCACGTGAACGCGATCGAGCACCGAGGGCACGTCGACCCCGGCGCAACGCCTCAGAACGACCTCCGGAGCGCCCTTTTTGTAGGCGATGCCGCCATTGTACAGGGTTGCCATGTACTGCCTTTCAGATTCAAACGGGATGGCGTCCAGGCGCGGACTTTCGCTGCGCAGCGCGCCGACGTCGATACCGTTCTTCTGAGCCCAATCCACTAGGGCCACTTCGGTGGGATCGCCAACGCCGCCCTCAGAAGTTGGGCTCGCGTCATTGCACAGGGCAGCTGCCCAAACCAGCTCCTCGAATTTGAGATCCGGGCTGGGCAGCCAATAGGTTTCCACGGTCATCTTGTTCTGGGTCAAGGTGCCCGTCTTGTCCGAGCAGATGACGGTGGTGCTTCCCAAAGTCTCGATGGCTGGAAGCTTGCGCACGATGGCGCGTCTTTTGGCCATGCGCTGCACGCCTATGGCCAAGGCAATCGTGATTAGAGCGGGAAGGCCCTCGGGGATCGCGCCGACGGCCAGCGAGATGGCAAAGAGGATCGTGTCCTGGAACGCCTTGGCAAAAGAAGCGCCGGTCGTCATCATCGTGCGCCAGATGCCCAAGATCAGCATCAAAATCGCCAAAACGATGATGGCCAGCGATATCATTTTGCCGAGCTTGCCCATCGCCTTGGTCAGAGGGGTCTCGAGGGAGTCGGCGTTGCGCAGCATGCTGGAAATCAATCCGAGTTGAGTTTGCGCCCCGGTGGCCGTGACGATCGCATGTCCCGTGCCGGCGACCACCATGGTGCCTGCGAAAACCATGTTGAGCTGGTCTCCAAGGTCGGTTTTGGCGTCGAGCACGGTGAGGCTCTTCTCGACGGGCACCGACTCGCCCGTGAGGGACGCCTCCTCGACCATCAATCCCTTGATCGCCACGAGTCGGGCGTCGGCGGGCACGCGGTCGCCGGAAGCCAGCAGAACCCGATCGCCGGGCACGACTTCGCGGGCGTCGATGTCCTGGTTTTGTCCGTCGCGGATCACGACGGCCCGGTCTGGCACCATTTGGTCCAAGGCCTGGATCGCTTTGCGCGCCTTGCCCTCTTGGATGGTGCCGATGATCGTGTTCACGACCACGACGCTGAAAATGACCAAACCGTTTTTGATACCATTGATCGGGTCCGCCACCATGGCGATGAATCCGGCCGCGATCAAGACCCATACTAACGGGTTGTTGATCTGACCCCAAATCAGCTCCCAAACGGTCGTCTGCCGGCCTTTCGGAATTTCATTCGGTCCGCAGGTGGCAAGCCGTGCTCGGGCCTCCTCAGCGGACAATCCGTTCGAACCGACCTGAAGCTCGGTTTGGACTATTTCCAAGTCGTAAGAATGCCAAGGTGTTTCCAGGGCCTTGGCAGCTATCTCTTTCAATGCGTTCGGCATTTGCTTGACTCAACGGTTCTCCCATGGAAGAAGCCGCCCCTCGTCGTGTTTTCATCGCCTCGCCGGCTTCGTTCATCTTCGTCGTTCCATCGTTGGGATTTGGCCGCAACAAAACCGTGTCCCTTTCGTTGCCCCGCCGATGCGCTCAGCGAACCCCGCACTTGTGGGCGATACGGCCTGGGGCTCGCCGATGGCCGAGGCCTGTCCAACACGGGCCCGCTGCGCCGTGCTGATTCCCTATTATCCCCAAAACTAACGCGAGACAGGGGCACTGCATCAAAAAGCCTCCGCCCGGGTCAAGCGGAGGCCAACCCCAAGGGCTCTTATTGGCAGGGTCGGGGAACGTCAAGCCGCCAGACGCATCGCCTGCAACCGGCGGACGCGTTCCTGAATCGGGGGGTGCGTGCTGAACAGCCCCAGCATGGCTCCGCCAACGCCCGAAAGCGGGTTGACGATGCACATGTGCGCGGCGGTTGCAGGCATGCTCGATGGCACTGCGGCCGCCCCCTGCTCGAGCTTGATCAAAGCGTTGGCAAGGCCGCTTGGAGTGCCCGCAATTCGAGCGCCCAGAGCGTCGGCTTCATATTCGCGCGCCCTCGACACGCCCATTTGGATCATCATCGCCGCCAGCGGAGCCAAGATCGCCATCGCGATGGCTCCCAGCGGGTTGACGCCGTCCTCGTCCGATCCAAAGAACGGAATCCAATGAAGCATGTAGGCCAGCGAGGACACGGCGCCCGCAATCGTGGCGACAATCGCCATCGTAAGCGTGTCGCGGTTCTTGATGTGCGCCAGCTCGTGAGCGATCACGCCCTCGACTTCGGTGGTGTTCAGTAGGTTGAGCAGGCCCTCATTCACGGCGACGGCGGCGTGCTGAGGGCTTCTGCCCGTTGCAAAAGCGTTCGGGCTGGGATCGGGCACGATATAGAGTGCGGGCATCGGAATGCCGGCCCGTTTCGCCAGCCGAGACACCATGCCGTACAGCTCAGGCGCCTCACTGGGCGACACCGGCTCCGCACGCACCATGTGCAGCACGATCTTGTCGCTGAACCAGAAGGCACCCATGTTCATCACGACGGAGAAGGCCAGCGCGAGGATGACGCCGGCCGTTCCGCCAACGAGGTTTCCTATCCAAAGGAGCAGCGCGGTCAGCGCCGCCAGCATCAAACCAACCTTCAGTGTCTTCATCTCGTGTTCTCCTTGTACCAAAAAGACCCCCGCTGCACCCGCGTGCAACGAAGGTCTTGCTGGTTACGGGTTGACCGGCCTTTTTCGGCGTACTGACGATCAACCCCCTGCTCCACGCAGTCGCTACTCCCCTTCTTGGGCGTCGTTTCCTATTATGTCAACGTTTCAGACGCTGGGGCCGTTCCAAAGGATTCTTAGCCTATCGGGACGGTCCTACGGCCTCGATCATTCGCAGCACCATTTGCTCGAGGGCCTCTTGAGAGTTGAAGCTTGGCAGAAGTCCCTTGAGTGCGGCGTCGGTATCGGCAACGATTTGCATGCAATCGGCGATCTGCCCCAGTGCGAGCTTGCGCGCCGTCTGCATGACTCGTCTTTGCTTCCACTCGGCCTCGTTGGCCAGGTTCGGCTTTTCCGGAAACGCTTTCAACAGCTCTGCCGGAACGTCCGTTGGCGACACGCGGCGGTCGATGCACACCCGAGCCTGCCAAAGCAACCTCAGCTGGTTCATCGTCTGTGGAAAAATCGTGCCGAAGGCGACATCCTCGGGCTTGGATGACCCTTCAAGAAGGATTCTGAGGTGGGACACGGCCTGTTTGGCGCTTCCCGCGAAAATCGCATCGGCCATTTTGAAAACGTTCCACTCTCTCGAGGCGAACACGACTTGGTTCACATCTGCCTCGCGAATGGTGCTGTCGGTTGCGAAGAGGGTCAGCTTGTCGATTTCATCGAGTGCTCGGCTGAGGCTCCCGCCCGTCATTTCCTGCAAAGCGTCCAGGGCCTTGGCCGTGATTTTGCAGCCCCGCTCCTCAACCTCCTCCCTTATTGCCGTCTGCAGGGCCTTGGCATCCCCCTTGAAGGCATACACAAAACCCTTGGCCTTGCTTATGGCCGTCTCCCACGAGGCCCTCTGCGCCTTCAGTCTGCGCTGTTTGATGTCGTCGCCCTGCTCGTCGTCGGCCACGAACACCAGGAACGCATAGGGCGGAAGGCTCTTCAGTTTTGCGCACCCTTTGCCGAAAAGGTCCTCGGGAGGGTCGGTCCTAAGAATGTGGCGCACCACGACGGTGCGCTTCTCGCTCAGGAACGGGCTGGTGGACGCCGACGCGAGCCAGTCCGCCGGTGAGGACGCGTCGGCGTCGAAGGTCTGCAGGTCGAAGTCGTTTCCCTCCGGGGCCACGGCCGCCAAAATGGCTCGGAGAGCTTTGTGCCGTGGGTACTCCTCCTCTCCGGCAAGAAGCACGACGTTGTTCGACAGGGCCTTGTCCACAGGGACGATCATAGATCCAACGGCAGGATACCTTTTTCCATGAGGGTATAACTCCTGCCATGTTTTCGCTCTTCGTTCCGCGGTTGAACGCCGACGAACTCGCTCAAGAACTCCGATCGGCCAACCCGCCGAGGTTGCTCGATGTGAGGGAACCCGAGGAGGTCGAGGTCTCGATGATCGAAGGCGCCCTGCACATTCCGCTGGGCGAGTTGAAGGACCGCATTCACGAGCTCAGCGCGAACGAAAAGTGGGTGGTTTACTGCCGTTCCGGAGCGCGCAGCGCCTCGGCGGTACGATTTTTAGCCAAGTCCGGTTTCAAGGACGTTCGCAACCTGGACGGGGGTCTGCTTTCCTACGCGGAACGCGTCGCCCCGGAAATGCCCGTCGCCTGAGGAGTCCTCACCGTTCCGCGTCTTCTTAACCGCGCCGTCTTATAGGCTCCATGCCGGCATCGTTGGCCTCCGTGATCTTCCAGTCGACCGTTGCCATTGTGGCGCCAACGCATAGCTCGACCTTGTAATCGACAACCTCAAGACAGGTGGCACGGTTCGCAAGGAACGGGTCGGCCATTTTCTCATCTATGGTTTTCGGGTTGCGAGATTTGGCGTCGATCGGGTCGTGCTTCTCGGGCGCCAATTGCAGATCGATGGCAAAGTTGTTGAATCCGGTCGTTGCGTCGATGGTCGTTCCTTGACAACCTTGCCTGCCTTGTCCTTGATTCACGACACCGCCGGTCCTGGGCGCTTCGTCCAAACTCGGCCGCGCAGCTCGGGCGTGGCTTCCAACGACGATTCCGTTTTCGCGCTTGTGGATCAGCAGGTCGTGGACCGGCACATACGGGAAGTTGCCCGAAAGAGGCTCCCAGGGTCTTCCATGGTCTAAAGTCACATCGAAACGCCTTCCGCAATCGTGCGGCCAAGTCGAAATGGTTGCCCCTGCCGGGTAACGGCCACAACGCCGGAGGCGCCAAACAAAGCTTCCAGCAGGGCCGGCCTTGGGTGACACGCGATGATGCGCTATTTGGCGACCACGATCTCGCTCTGCCGCTGGTAAACGTCGAGAGTTGCCAGCCCGTAGGCCTCAGGCTTCCCCACTTTTGCCGGCGCCACGTAAAACTTTGCGTCGGCACCGACCACGTCGTCCAAGAACCACTCCCCGCCGACCTTCAGGTATACCGCGTAGAAACGAACTTTCGCATCGGCCGCTGGTTGCCAGGTCAGCATGCCGTTTTTTACGGCCACCGATCGCGGGGGCTGAGGCGCCTCGCCTGCCAGCCAGCCGAGCTCCGGAACCAGCGCGGGCTTGGCGTAAACGCCGCCCGTCAGCAGCCCGTTGATGTTCTTGGGGTTGAGGCGGAACGTTCTTTGACTGAAGTGCACGTGGCCCGACGAGCCGGGAACGGCGCGGGAAATCTTGATTTGGTTGACGATCTCCTCAGGGCTCCAGTCCTTTTCGGATGCGAAAACTTGGCTTGTGAACGACCCCGGCCATAGGAAGCGTCCCTTGACGTTCACCGACGTCCACCATCTCAGCAAATCCTCGTAGGGCTGCGGCGAATCGATCTTCCAATAGAGCTGGGGCGTGAAGTAGTCGCACCAGCCGTTTTGCAGCCATTTGAGCGCGTCGGCGTACAGAGCCGAATATTGGTCAAAGCCGGACTTGACGGTAGGCGGGTAACCCGGGCGGTAGATCCCGAACGGACTGATGCCGACCTTGACCCACGGCTTGGCCTGCTTGGTGCGCCGATACATTTGCTCGATGAACGCGTCCACGTTGCTGCGGCGCCAGTCGTCGCGGCTCAACTCCGCTCGGTACTGCCTCCAGGAAGACTCGTCGGGAAAGGGGATCTTTTGCTTGGTGTTCGGGTCCGTCTCGGGATAGGGGTAGAAGTAGTCGTCGATGTGTATGCCGTCAATATCGTATCGGTTAACGACGTCCAGAATAACGTTCAAGGAGTGTTCCCGCGCCTCTTTGTCGCCCGGGTCGAGCCAAAGGTACTTTCCGTAAGACTTGACCCACGAAGGCCGAGTTTTGGAAACGTGCGTGTCTGCGATGGGCCCCTTGTGGGTCGGGTGCAAGGCTCGGTAGGGATTGAACCAGGTGTGCAACTCGATGCCCCTCTTGTGGCACTCCTCGACGGCGAAGGCCAGCGGGTCCCACTTCGGAGACGGTGCTTGGCCTTGCTCGCCGGTCAGGTAATAAGACCATGGCTCCAGCTTCGACTCATACAAAGCGTCGCAAGCAGGCCTGACTTGAAGCACGAGCGCGTTCAGGCGCAATTCCTTGGCCTTTTGAATGACGGCCAACAGCTCGGCCTTCTGCTGGTCGGCTGGCAGGCCCGGCTTTGTGGGCCAGTCGATGTTGGCCACGGTGGCCACCCAAGCCGCGCGGAACTCCCGCTGGGCGAGGTTCGGACCGGGCACGTCGTTTTGTTGTGCCGCCAAGGACACTATTGCGCAGATGACTGGAAACACCATGCGTTCACAATACCAAGTTACGCCCATGGAAGTGAAGCGGGTAGGATTTGCGAAATGGTTTGTTGTTCGCGTTTGGGTTTGAGGCTCGCGGACGTCGTGTTGCCGAACGGGCTTATCATCGATGAGATCGAGGCGGAGGCGCCCTCGCTCCGTGTGGGGCACAATCCCTGGTCGGTCTCTTTGCCGGAGGGCGGATCAGTTATTGCGCGCCTCTCGGCGTTTTCTCTCGCCCGGTTTTTGAACGCCATCTCTCCCGGCGGACTGACGGATTGCAGGGTGTCGGTTCGCGAAGGCCGCATCATTGTCGAGGGCAGCAAAAGGGTCCTAATCACGATCCGGGCAACCGTGTCGGCAAAGCTGGCGATCGTAAGCGGCCAAAAACTGAACCTAGAACTCCTTGGCGCCGAAGCGATGGGCGCCGACATCAAGGGCATGATTCAGGAACAGATCGCCGCCATCAACCCCGTTCTGAACTGCGCGGACCTGCCGCTGAAATCCCGGATCGATTCGGTGTCAGCCGAAAACGATTGGATCGAAATTCGGTTGTCTGCTCTGAGCGGATAAGAACCGGGAAGGGGGTAATTTGCAGACGAACCGTGCGAGGTTCCCAGCGCTGGGCCGGCGCGTTCTGCCACTCCTGCCCTAGCTGGGAACGCGGGACCGGCCGCTTGCCGGTTCCCGCAAGACATAAGGCGCCCTGAAAGAACACCCTCCTGCCCAAGGCTGCGCCTCGAGCGTCCTCCCCCTGCCGAGGCAAGGGGAGGAGACCTGGGAGCGCCGGCCAGCCTTGCGCCTCGCCCTTCGCCGTGAGACGTTCCGTATGCCGCGGCACTGCCAATGACCCGCCAACCGCCTCAGCACCAAGAATCAGTTGGCTAGAACTTCACTTACGGCTGCTGGGCGCTTTGTGCTCGCGACTCTTTTTCTCTTAGCTCTTTCCAGCTTTTGGCGAAGCCGTTCGGACCAGACAGCTCATTCAAAGCTCGAATTTGAGCGATCGACCACAGTAGAACTGCCACGGCAGCCGCCCCCGAAATGAAGGCATGGGGCGCCGAGGACGCGGTAACCGACGGGACGAGGGTTCCGACAACTGCCACGATCAGCAATGCCGTATGGGTCGGCACGCCGGGCAGAGTGCTGGACTTGCCGCGGAGCAGGGCCAGGCGCGACTCCCAGCCCATTCCCGGGATTTGAGGCTCGAGAAACGTCGCCAGATAGCCGGCGATCCGGAAGGTGCCCTCCAGCTTGTGGACCACCATCTGCAGATAGACGAAGTAGGCGACCGGGGGAAGGATCAAGACCTCGTTGTCTCGGTGGTACGCGAAAAACAGCAACGGCAGAACGACCGCCCAGAAGCCGAAAATGTTGACCTTTTGGATCAAAGCGTCGTTTTGACTGATCTCGTTCCTGAGGGATTCGTATTCGGCAAGTTTGCCTTCGAGTTCGTCCATAAAAAAGCCTCCCTTGGGTTTTTACCTTGCGGGAGGCCCCTCAAGACTGGTGTCGGAGACCTCAGGCCTCAGCCGAAACCGTTGCCGAATTTTGAGTCTCAGGGGCCGCTGCGGACTCCGCCTCGGGGTCGAAGACCTCGAGCGTCACAAAGGCGTCCACGTCCCGATGCAAGTCGATGTGGATTTGGTGGCTGCCCAGACGCTTGATCGGCTCGATGAGGGCAATCTTCTTGCGGTCGAGCTCTTTGCCCAGCTGGGTTTTGATCGCGTCGGCTATGTCTTGGGCGGTGACGGCTCCGAATAGCTTCGTGCTGTCCTTGCCCACCTTCGCTGCGATGCGGATCGTTTTTCCGTCGAGCTCTTGCTTGAGGGCCTCGGCTGTGGCGAGCCCCTCAGCGATTTTGGCGGCCAAGCGGGCCTGCTTTTTTTCAAGCGCTTTAACCTGGTTCTTGTCCGCCACAATGGCGAGCCCGCGAGGAAACAGATAGTTCCGGGCGTAGCCGTCCGCCACGGAAACGATTTGACCTTCCTTGCCCAGTTTGGGCACCGTCGTATTCAAGATAACTTTCATCTCGAGAATTCCTTATTTGCGGATGCCGACCCCGATCATCGCCGCGTTGCCGTCGAACGCCCGGTTGAGTCCTAGCCATCCCACAATGTCTTTTCCGAAATCGTAGCGCGCGCGTATGTCCAGCCTCGTGTCGTTCAGACCAAACATGCTGGTGTCGAGGTAGAACCTTGGCGCAAGTTGGTATTGTACCCCAAAGCCTGGCTTTCCGGCGTACACGCCGTAGCGAAACTCGTTGTCGGAGCCGAACGTCTGGCCTAGCTGGGCATTCACCTTGTTGGTTTCGAAGGCGTCGAAAACCCCAAGGTGCAACTTGTAGTCCTTGAAAGGAACCGCGATGTCGACATCCGTCCGGAATCGGCCCGGGTCGCTCTCGCGCAGCACGTCCATGCGCGTTTCGATCTTGCTAAGCACGTCGCCTGACGGAACCTTCTGGAAAAAGCCTTGCAACTTTTGAAGCGCGGCTCTCGCCTCGTCGGCGATCAGGTTGGCCTTTTCGGCCAGTTCGATGGCCTTCTCGCTGATGACAACGCCGTTTTTGGCGATTTCTTCGGTGCTTGCTGCGATCCGCGTGCCGCTGTCAGTCATCGTTTTGACGTTCTCCATCGACGCGCTGAGAGGTTGCCGGAGAGATGGGTCGGTGATGAAGTCGTTCAGGTTTTTGACGAGCTGCTCGGCCTGAGCCCCAGTGGCGTTCAACTTGTCGAGCATGGCCGCAATCTGGCCTTTGAATTTGTCGTCCTTCAGCAATTTCGTGGCCAGTTCAATCCCTTTTCGCACGTCGTGGATGGCTGCCGCAGCGTCGGCCATCGCTTTGGAAAGGTAAACCTTGTTCTGCGCAAGCAAGGACGAGGTGCCGGCGGCGAGCTTGCCGAACTCCTCGATGGTCTTATTTGAGGTCGCCATCAGGTCTTCGAGGCTCTTTTTCAGCTTTTGGTCCTCCAGCAACTTGCGAGCAGCGGCCAAGGTTTTGTTCAATTCGGCGACGGTTTGCTCGCTGTCGGGCATGATGCCGGCCAGGGCCGAAGCCTTGACCCCTTTCAGAACCCCGTTCGGCGCCAGGAAGTTGCCGCTCAAGCGCGGCGGAGGCACTATTTGGACCGGGTTGTCTCCAAAGCCAATTAGCGAGGTTTGCAACATCGCCGTGCTTCCGACGGGAATTTTTTTGTCCGATTGAATTTCGAGCTTCATGCGGGCCACGTTGGGCGATTGCAGCACGATCTCGCTGACGGTCCCGATTTTAACGCCCGCCATCAACACTTTGGCTCCGGGGACGATTCCTGCGGCGTCGGAGAACTCGGCATAATAGCTTGTGGTTTTTGGCGCAAAGACGCTCCTTCCAAGCAAAGCGTAGGCGCCGAGCACCAAGGCCACGAACACAACAACGAGGAACCCAACCCGCGACGCGTCCTGCATGGCACTATTTTAGCTGGTATCTTTCTTTATAGGGATAGTCCCTGCTCGAAGGCTGAGTCCAGTCGGATCAGGAACCAACAATAGGAGTGGAGGGCCGTAACCAGGGCCGGTCGGCTCAGCCAGAGAACAGGACCCTAGAACCAAGTGTTCCTTGAGAGTGTCATATTAAACAAGGATTCGAACGGAACAGGCAAACAAACTATGTGGCAACGCTTCACTGAACGAGCAAGAAAAGTCGTCTTCTACGCCCAAGAAGAGGCGCAGAAATTTGGCGAGGGCTACGTCTCGACGGAACACCTGCTTTTAGGGCTGGTGCGCGAGTCGGACAGCGTTGCCGCGCGCGTTTTGGACAAGCTGGGCGTCAGCCTGAGCCGGATCCGGGCCGAGATCGAAAAGTCGCTCCCGAGGGGAGAGGCAAGGCCCAACACCGACATGAGCTTGACTCCCCGTGCCAAAAGGGTGATCGATTTAGCCTACGACGAGGCCCGAAACCTGAACAACAACTACATAGGGACCGAACACCTGCTTCTCGGTTTAATCCGAGAGGGCGACGGTTTGGCAGGCCGCGTGCTTTCCAAGCTTGGCGTCGAGCTGGAAAAGGCGCGTCGGGAAGTCATGGCCCTTCAGGACAACGAGCCCCAACCGCGCTCAAGCTCTCGTTCGTCGTCGTCAGGATCGAGCGGTTCGAGCAAGACAGCCACCCTGGACGAGTTTGGCCGCGACCTCACAGAACTGGCTCGCGATGGCAAGCTCGACCCGGTGGTCGGGCGCCACGCGGAGATCGAACGCGTGATGCAGATTCTTTGCCGCCGCACGAAGAACAACCCTTGCCTGATCGGCGAACCGGGCGTTGGCAAGACGGCCATTGCCGAAGGTTTGGCGCTTCGAATCGTCAGCGGGGATATCCCCGACCTTTTGAAAAACAAGCGTCTCGTCGCCCTCGACCTTGCCGGCCTCGTCGCTGGAACCAAGTATCGGGGCGAGTTCGAAGAGCGCATGAAAAAGGTGATGGAAGAGGTTCGCAAAGCCGAGGGCGATGTGATCCTCTTCGTTGACGAGCTTCACACGTTGGTCGGAGCCGGTGCCGCCGAGGGCGCCATCGACGCGTCCAACATCATGAAGCCGGCTCTTGCGCGAGGCGAGCTGCAGTGCATCGGCGCCACGACGCAAGACGAGTTCCGAAAGTACATCGAGAAGGACGCCGCGCTGGAACGGCGGTTCCAGGCGGTGAAGGTTCGCGAGCCACTCGAGGAAGAGGCCATTGATATTCTCAAGGGCCTTCGGGAACGGTATGAGGCGCACCACAAGGTGGAGATCACCGACGATGCCATCGCCTCGGCGGTCCAGCTCTCGCAGCGCTACATCACGGACCGCAGTCTTCCCGACAAGGCGATCGACTTGATCGACGAGGCCGCCTCGAGAGTTCGCTTGCAACAGTCCCTGCCTCCTTTGGACGTCCGCCAAGACCGGGCGCGCCTCAACAAGCTGATCAGCGAAATCGAGCACATTGCCAAGCGGAACGAAGGCAGCGAGGAGCTGATCCGCCTGGAGGGCGAGCGGGAGGAGTTGGAAGCCAGCATCCGTGAGCGTGAGGAGGCCTGGGAGGCGCTCGAGAAGCCCGAACCCGTCGTCGATGAGGCCGAAATCGCCACGATTGTGCAAAGCTGGACGGGCATTCCGGTAACCAAGCTCGTCGAGGGGGAGTCCCAGAAGTTGCTTCGCATGGAGGCCGACCTCCATCAGCGCATCATCGGGCAGCAAGACGCGGTCAGCGCCGTTGCTCGGGCCATTCGTCGCGCAAGAAGCGGATTGAAGGACCCGAAGCGGCCGATGGGCAGCTTCATCTTCCTTGGTCCGACGGGAGTCGGAAAGACCGAACTGGCCAAAGCGCTCGCCGCCTACCTTTACGACAAGGAATCGAACATCGTTCGCATCGACATGTCCGAGTACATGGAACGTTTCGCCGTCAGCCGGCTGGTCGGCGCCCCTCCGGGCTATGTCGGGTACGACGAGGGAGGCCAGCTGACCGAACAGGTCCGTCGAAATCCCTACTGCGTGGTCCTGCTCGACGAGATCGAGAAGGCACACCCCGAAGTCTTCAACATCCTTCTGCAAGTGATGGAGGACGGCGTGCTGACCGACTCTCAGGGGCGCACGGTCGACTTCCGCAACACGATCATCATCATGACCTCCAACGTCGGCGTCAAGCCGATCGAGGTGGACAAGGCTTTGGGTTTCCGCGACATCAAAATGGACATCAACGACCCCAAAACCTATGAGGCCATGAAATCGCGCATGCTGGACGAGATGAAAAAGCTCTTCCGGCCCGAGTTCCTCAACCGTGTCGATGAGGTCATCGTGTTCCACCACCTCAAGAAGGAAGAGATCCTGGAGATTTCCAACCTTTACCTCAAGAGAGTCAACGAACAGGCCAAATCGATGGGCATCACGATCGAACTCAGCGAAGCCGTCAAGAACTTCCTCGTCGAGACCGGCTACGATCCGAACCTGGGTGCGCGTCCCTTGCGCCGCGCCGTTCAGAAGCTGATCGAGGACCCGCTCAGCGAAGAACTGCTTTTGGGCAGCTTCCACGCAGGCGACGAGGTTCTCGCCGACCTGACCGAGGACAAAAAGGTCGTTTTCCGAAAGAAAGATCCCAACGACGTCAGCGCGAAAGAGCTGGTCAAGAACTAGCTCGCGGATCTTTGAAAGGCTGAGCGCCCCTTCGGAGGAAAATCCGAGGGGGCGTTGTTCTTTCAGCGGTTTAATGCAAGGTGCCGGGCCGCCGGCCGGTCGGTTCGGCTTTGCGACTCGTCGGCAACCGCTTCAGCTTGCCGGCTCAGCCAGCGTCTAAGGTTCTTCTTGGCCTGGGGCGAAGCAAAGGGGTCGGGCTCCACGCGGTAACCCTGAGCCGTTTTCCGTTCGGCCCTCAGCTGAAGGCGCATGGACTCGCCGTTGCGCTCGATTTCAATGGCATAAATCCCCTGGGCGTCCGGACGCTCGATTCGGGCTATGTGGTCGCCGATTCGGAGGCCTGCCTCGTGTTCATCCTGATCGAGGGCGACGATCTTGCCGTCTTTCTCCTCGAACCCCACGCTGAGGTAAGGCTCGTTGGGTTGGACCAGAACTAAACCAATAGTGTCCCGCAATATACCGTAAGGCAATTCCGATGTCGAACGGACCGTAAGGTTGTAAATGGCGGTCAAATCGGTGCCGGCGATGGCGTTTATCTCTTTAAGAATCGCGTCTTCCTCATAGCCGGGTTTGGGCAGGCGGTACTTTTGATACATCGATCGCATGACGTCGTCGAGCGATTGGGCGCCTTGAGTCGCGCCAATGATCGCCGCATCGAGCAACCACCCGATGAGCAGGCCCTTGTTGTAGAAGCTGAGGTCCTTGTAACCGAACCCGCCATGCTCCCACGTCTGATAGCTGGCGTCCTCGATGTTGATCTTGAGACGGCTCGGCGAGCGGTACAGCTGGGCCGCTTGAGCCGCCAGGTTCCTCGCCAGCCAGTTTTCGTCGAATACGCCGGACCGATAAGCCATTACATAGGCGTAGTAATCGGTTACCCCTTCCGCAAACCACAGGTTGCGCGTGCGGCATGGCTGCGTGTAATCGAAGGGCCCCAGCACCTTGGGCCTCATGCTCTTGACGTTCCACGTATGGAAGAACTCGTGTGTGACCAGAGTGTCTATGTTGAGCGGAACCGTGTTGCCGACGTCGAGCACGGTGCTGGAACGGTGCTCCAGGCCACCTTCCCACATGCCCGATCCGATGTGGACGATGTACATGTACTTCTTGCACGGAATGGAGCCAAACATCCGCATAGCCGGTTCGGTTAACCGCTTGATGCGTTCAGTTTCATAGTCCAGGTCTTGTCGAAATTCGTCAGTGCGTCCGACGTATATGACTTCAAAAGGAACCGAATCGATGGTAAAACTCTTGCGTTTCATAGCGCCTATTTGGATCGGGCAATCGATCAACTCGTCGTAATCGTTTGCTCGATGCTTGCCTTCTGAAAACGTCAACGGCGTGGCAATATCCCACCCGGTTGGCGCTTTAATCGCAAGGGATACCGGCTCACGGATGCGGTCCTTGACGTACATGAAAGCCGCCGGACCGTTGACAAAGGCGGTGCGACTGTCGATGTGGGTGTAGTCGAAGCCCAAGCCCCGTTCGTCGGCCAAAACCCGATAGGAGAAAACGACGCCTTCGCGCGTCGGATTGGCGACCGACCACTCGTGCTTGCCCCGGCGCTGAACGCCAAGGGGCTCGCCGTTTGCGGAGGCCGCCTTGACATCGCTTATCTTTTTGTAGCTGCTTGTCAGCACGTACCAGCCAGGACACCAGGCTGGAATGCAAAAGCTTGGCGAGCTCCCTGGATCGTCGACGGTCACTTTGACCCGGAAGGTCTTGGCCGGAAGGTCAGGTTCGATGAAGTAAGAAATTTCAGCCGGTGCCAGGGCGGATAGGAACACTGACAGCAGGGAGAGCCACTTCATTGTTTTTATCTTATCCCATATGGGGCGGCGTCCTACTGATGGCGTTTGGCCGACGAAGGCTGGATGGCGTAAACTGCTGATCGGGACGCGATTTGGGCTTCGCTAAGGCGACGCAGGTTTGTCGGTATGCCTCGTGAACGCTCGGGCCGGCACCCCCTGGAGACAAGGGTCATGGATTGTTCAAGGATTGTTCCCGACACCGTCGACGACGAAAACTTGCTGGGCGGCAAGGGCCTCGAGATGCTGCAAAGTTTTTTGAGCCGCAAGGTGCTTGAGGCCGCTTCCCGCCGTCTGCCTGCCACAACAGAGGAGCTGGAGCAAGACAAGCCGAGGCGAAGGGACGTTTTGATGAAGGCGCTCGGACTCGACCCCCTGCCGCACAAAACGCCGCTGAACGCACGCGTGACAGGGACCATCCGAAGAGACGGTTATCGGATCGAAAAGCTCGTTTACGAAAGCCGACCCGGCTTTTACGTCACCGGCCACCTTTACCTTCCTGACGGTCCAAGCGGCTGCCGTTTCCCGGTGATTCTGAATCCGCACGGCCACTGGCACCGCAAAAAGATGGAGCCGACCGTGCAAGCGCGATTGATCTTCCAGGCGCTTCGAGGCTACGTTGCGCTTGTCATCGACTCACCAGGGGCAAGCTGGGAGGGCGAGAACCTGGTGGAACGGGCCTTTCAGGGATCGCACTGGGACTTTCCGCTGGCCTCCGCCGGCGCCAACGCCACCGCCTTGTACGTGTGGGACCTGATGCGCGGGCTGGACTACTTGGAGACAAGGACGGAGTGCGACCTGTCGCGTGTGGGCATCACCGGCGCTTCCGGCGGCGGCCTCGCAACGGTTTACGCCTTTGCCGCGGACGAGCGCATCCAGGCGGCCGTTCCCGTGGTCTACGCGACCAGCCTTGAGGTGAACCCGCACAACGGCTGTCCCTGCAACCACGTTCCGGCCACTTTGCAGATCGGCGACCGGGCGGACGTTTTGGCGATCCGCGCGCCGGCGCCGGTTTACGTCATCGGAGCAACGGACGACCCGGAGTTTCCCCCAGAAGGAACTCGGCGCACCGGCGAAAAGCTGAAGTCGATCTGGGACCTTTACGGGCGGGCCGATAACGCCAGGTGGGAGGTGCTCCCAGGGCCTCACGATTACAACCAAGCGATGCGCGAAAAGGCCATGGGCTTTTTTGATAAGCACCTGCAGGGAATTGGCGACGGCTCGCCGGTGCCGGAGCCGCCTATTGTCTGCGAGGAGCCGTCGAACCCTCAGTTCTTGGCCCTGCCGGAGGTGCCGGCGGGCGCTGCAACCTTGCGCGACATCGCCCGCGAGAACCTGAGGCAATCGCCCAAGGTGGACTTCGCTCAGGTTATCGCGCTGAACGGGGGTTTGCCGATCCGTGAAGAACTGAACTTCAGGGTTGTCGGCCGGCACGGCGAATGCACACAGGTGGCGTTTTCCCCCGAGAAGGGCATCACGATTCCCGGTCTGCTTTGGGAGCCGCCTAGTCCGGTTCTGGGTGGAGCCGTTCTGGCAACCGAAAAAGGCAAAAATGCCGCATTTGTCGAATTCGGGGTGGGCGCTCTTTTGGAAGCGGGTTTCGCCGCCCTAGCCGTCGACCCAAGGGGAATCGGCGAGTTGAGGGGTCTTGACATCCGATTGATGACCTACCTGGGCATCGCGGCTCCATTCGCCATGGCCGTCGACCTCCGTGCGGCCGCCGAGGCCTTAAGAGCCGTCGCCCCGAAGGTGGCCGTCGTCGGTTGCGGGCCGGGCGCGGCGCAAGCCGCTCTGTTCGCCTCGCTCATGGACCCCCAAATCGCCGCCGTCGCGGGCCTGAACGGCATGCGGTCGTTCGTGGAGCTGATCGATCTGCCGCCCGCTCAATACGAAATGGAAGGTTTGCCGCTTTTTCCGCGGGCGAACTGTGGGCCGTCACTTGAACGGCTGCGGTCTTTGGTTTCCTGCCCGACGCTTTGGACCTTTGGGTCCGATCCCATGCCCGATTTGGCAGATTGGCTCGGCCGCTCTTTCCAAGGCTGACTGCCTTAACGAAAAAGGTTGGGCCAATTCCTGTCCTTTAAAAGGCCGCTTGCCCAGTTTGGCCCCTCTACAGAAGGAAACGGCGAACCGTTTTCATTCGAGTTTTCCGTTCAGGGCAGTTTCCAAGAGGTAGTCGAAAGCTTCTTTCGGGATGGGGTGCACCGTGCCCAACAGCTTGGCGTTGAGGTAGATCTTGCAAATGCGCTCCAACGTTTCCATCCGGTTATAGGCGTCGAAGGGGTCTTTGCCCAAGGTCAAGGCGCCGTGGTGGCTCATGATGAAGGTTTTGTGGTCCTCGATCAGCGGACCAATGGCTTGAACGACAGCGTCCGTGCCGGGCAAAGCGAACGGGACGATGGCCACGGACCCCAGCACAATGGCCGCTTCAGGCATGAGGTTGTCGGGAATCCCCTCTCCAGCCAGTGAAAAGCCGGTGGCCGTCGGCGGGTGGGCATGAATGATCGCCTGACAATCCTTTCGAGCTTGATAGATGGCCAAGTGCAGCTTGATCTCCACAGTCGGGGCATCGCCTTTGACGGTCTTGCCGGCCGTGTCGACCACCACCAAGTCGTCCGGCTTGAGGTGGCCTTTGCTGACCCCGCTCGGCGTCACAAGAATCTGCCTTGGGCTCAGCCTGGCGCTGATATTGCCCTCGGTCGCGCCGACATGCCCCCGCTGCCACAGGCGCCGGCCCACTTCGCACAATGCCGCCCTAAGCTGAAGTTCCGTCATAACGGGTTCATTATGCCACGTTTAGAACGGCTCCTTTGGCCGACTTCTCGCACCCAGCGTCGACGGCATGGCAACACGGAGGGCGTCAATTAGGGCGCGCGGTCGCGGTTTTTGTTGCCTGTGTCCGGGCGTTGCTTGCCTTGCGGCGGTTCCAAGAGGCTGGCAACCGCGGCGGCGTACCACCGTGCGCAATAGTCGTTCGGGTGCATCGGATCGACGGCCAAGCTCTTATGCCCCTTTTTGCCGACGAGATAACGGCCCATCGCGTTCATATCGACATAGGCGACGCGCGGCCCGACAAGCGACTTCAGCGCATCCAAATAGCCGTTGAAATTGGCCAGGCAGACCTTGTCCGAGCAGTAATCCGGATCGAACGGAACGGATGAAATCAACACAAATTCGGCCTTGGGGTTGGCCTTTTCGATGGCATGGATGACTGCCTGAATGTTCGACTTGAAGGCTTCCGGCGCCACTGACCAAAAGTCGTTCATTCCAAAGGCGATCAAGGTCAGGTCGGGCCTTAGCGAAGCGGCGCATGAAGGGGCGATTCCCTTTGCCCAGTAGGTTGTCTGGCCGCCGAGAGATAGGTTGAGGATCTTCAAACTAGGATTATTGAAATCTCGCTTCCAACGATAAGCCAACAAGTCCGGCCAAGGCGGCATGAACGGCGGTTGCGAGCTGCAACCGGACGTTCCGGTGCCCAACGAAATGCTGTCGCCCAGCACAACAACCTTTAGAGGCAACTTCAATAAAAGTTTTTTGTATGTTTCCGTCAAGATCTGCTTGGCGTCCCCAGGCTTCGGGCCCGTGCACCGCTGGCGGTGTCGGTACGTGACCAGCACATGCTTGCCGCGAAGGTCATACCAACCGAGTTCGCCCGATGGCAAGGAGGACGGGGATACAACGGGCATTCGCGATCCTGGAAGCCGCACGATGCCTGTTGTTGAGACGCGATAGTCGGTGCCATTTTTAAAGACGGCGGCCTTGGACGCGTCGGTCACCGTCAGAACCTCTACCGGATCAAAGAGAAGAGGCGCGCTCAGCTCTTGGTCTTTTTCGCCGATGAAAACAACCGACTCATCATAGGCCGTCGGCCCTCGCCAAGGGGGGGCCGAATACCGGTCGAGGTCAATTTGCGGCTTACGGGGCACGCGTTCAGCGTCTTCGTCACGCACGAGAAGCCCCTCGACTTGAGCCGGCCCGTCGCCTGATTTTTCGATTCTCAAGTCGAGCATTCGGGTATCAGCGTGGGACTTGAAGTACAGCCCTAGTTTGCTTTCCTCACGTTCGGGGTCGGAGGTCGATAAGACCTGATACAGCGCACGGCGCTTCGCGTTCAGACACTTCACCGTGAGCGAGACCTGGGCACGGCGTCCGGGTGTTTTCGCGATAACCTCGATGTAATAAACGTTCAGACCCTTGCCGCTCAGGGTTTTTTGAAGAAAGGCTGCACTTGTGCCGAATGCCGCTGACGTCTGCTCGACCGCGACATTCCCTTTGCGATTCCATTCCCTCAAGTCCGCATCCGAATGTGCGATGCACAAAGCCATGGCGAAGCCTTCTAGGCAAAAACAGATCATCGCTAACCTTTGACCGCCCCCAATTGAATGCCCTTGACGAGATACTTCTGCAAGGTGACGAAAAGAAGGATCGGCGGGATGACGCTCATGACGCTGGCGGCCATGATGTAGTTGGTCTGCGTGCCGTACATCGAATCGAAGACCATCATGCCGATCGGCAAAGTGCGCAAGGACTCGGACTTGATGAGAACGAGCGGCCAGAACAGCGAGCCGTAGTTGCCCAGGAAGGTGAAGATGGACAAGGCGATCAGCCCAGGACGGGCCAGCGGCAGGGCCACGTCCCAAAAGATGCCCCATGCGGTCGCGCCGTCAATGCGCGCGGCTTCGTCGAGAGCGTTCGGGATCGTCAGCATGAACTGCCGCAACAGAAACGTGCCGAAGGCGCTGAACGAGGCTGGGACGATGAGCCCTGCGAAGGAATCGAGCAGGTTTAATTTGACCATCACAGCAAAGTTGGGGATCATCGTCACGACGCCGGGCACCATGAGTGTGGCCAGATACAGTTGGAACAGCTGGTCTCGCCCTTTCCACTTTAGACGGGAAAAGGCGAACGCCGCCATCGCGCTTGTCAGCACGGTGAGGTAGGTGACCCAAGCCGCCACGAAAAGGCTGTTGATGTAGAACCTGGCGAAGGGGATTTTGGCGAACACCTCTTGGTAATTCTCCGGGCGCCACTCCGAGGGTATGACCGAGGGCAGCTCGACTTCTTGAAGAGGCTTGAAGCTCGCCATCAGCATCCAGGCGAAGGGTGCGAGGCTGGCGACCGAGACAGCGACCAGGAGGGCGGCGACGATCAGGTTTGAGGCAAACTTGCGCTTCATAGGTAGGAGGTCTCCCGGTTGCCGAAGCGCCAGTAAACGGCGGTCCAAACCGCAACAATTCCGAAAAGCATCCAGGCGATGGCGCTGGCGTATCCCATTTGAAACTCCTCGAAGGCCTTCGAGTAGATGTAGTAGGCGATCGTGGTCGTCGAACCGGCGGGGCCGCCTGCGGTCATGACCCGGGCCTGTTCAAAGCCGCCCTGAAGGCCGCCGATCACGCCCATAATGACCACAAAGAAGGTGGTCGGCGCCAATTGCGGCCATGTCACGTTGCGGAACACGGCCCACTTGGCCGCTCCATCGAGTTGCGCCGCCTCGGTAAGCTCCTCGGGCACGTTCGTCAACGCCGCCAGATAGAGCAGCATGGTGTTGCCGCCAATGGCGGTCCAGATTCCCATGAAGATCAGGGCATCGCGCGCGCCGAGGCCGAATTGGCTCGCACTGAAGCCGAGCTTTTCCGGGGTAAGGCCGAAGATGTTTTGAGTGGACAGGAGCCAGTTCGGCGATTGGACGTCGAGGCCGAAGAAGGCGAAGGTTTGCTCGATCGCGATTCCAATCGGCCCGTAGTTGGGGTTGTACAGCGCCTTCCAAAGAATCATGATGGCCACGCCGCTGGTGAAGCTGGGCAAGTAGAGGATGGTTCGAAAGACCGGAATGCCTGCCATCTTTCGGTTCAAGAGCACGGCCAGCCACAGCGAGCCAGCAATGCTGATCGGCATGCCCAGCAGAAAGTAGCCCGTGTTGATGAAGTAAAGCCAAAACGACTTGTTTGTGAGGATGTCGGCATAGTTGGCCAGCCCTACAAAGCTTACGGAGCCAGGCTTGGTCAGGCTCCAGTTGGTCAGGCTGGCGGCGGCCGAAAAGACGACGGGGCCTGCCGTGAAGATCAGAAACCCGATCAGGTTCGGCAAGAGAAACGGCAGCGCCTCGAGCCATTGACGCCCGCGAGCCGTCACTTTTGCCCCCCGCCGGCGGCGAGCCACCGGGCCATCAGCTTGGGGTCGTTTTTCAAATTCTCGTGGATGGCGTCGTTCACGGCTTTGGCGGCGTCGCGCATGGCTCGCTCCGGCGTCTTGGCGTCGATCCGCACGAGGTCCAATTGAACGTTGATGAGCCGGCTGACCACGGCCCCGTCAACGTAGGGGCTGGCCGTCTCAGCATGGGCAAACCGGGCCACGTCCAGCCAAACGTGCGAGTCAGGGTCGCTCGCATCGGCCGGGTTTCTATGGATGGCGTACCGGCGAAAGGCCGGAGAACCGTCGGCTTGCCGGTCGATCAAGCGGGCGTACTCGGGCGACGCCAGATAGACCAGGAACTTCAGCGCCTCGTTCCTTCTGGGGCTTCGCCGGTTGATGCAGCTGGCGCGCGCGATCGCCAAGAAGGCCCGCCGGTTTTGATAGGGCGACTCAAGCACGCCAAGCTCCAGGTTTTTGAATTCCCGCAGGTTGACATACCACCAACGCCCGCCCAGCCCCATGGCCGCGCGCTTGGCGCCGAACAGGTTCATGGTGCCGCTTCCCCACCCTCCCTTGCCGGCCAGACCGGCCTCCTCGATGGGGTCCGGGCTGACCTTGTGCTTGTACACCAGGTCGTGCATCAATTGCACGGCGGCGATGCACTGGGGGGAATCGATTGTGCACCGAGTGCCGGTCTTGTTGAAGGTGCTGCCTCCGAAGCCGATGACAAAATGGGGCCAATTCCACCAATCGAACAGAAAACCGTACTGGGTGTCACGCGGGCTGCCTCGCTTGGTCAATTTTTTAGCGATCTCGATGAAGGCGTCCCACTTCCAAGGCGTTTTGGGAATGGGGACTCCCGCCTTGCGGAAGAGGTCGCGGTGGAACCAAACGACGTTGGGCGCTATGTTCGTGGGCACGCCGTAGGTGCGCTTCTCGAAGACGCAGAGCGGCTTGGAGGCGGGCCAGGCGTCTCGCGGAACGTCGATGCCCCTCTCGGCGAGTGCGTCGGTAACGTCCCAGGCAATGCCCGCGCGGACGTAGGCGCTGAGCTGGGCGGCGTCGCGGCTGTCGAAGATGTCGGGACCCACTCCTCCCATCGACTGGACGATCACCTTGTCCATCGACTGGTTGTCAGGGTCGAGGTACAGGGCGCACGAACGGTTCAAGGCGTTGAACAAATCGATCTGAGCGTCCCGCAGGGGGTTCTTATCGCTGGCCCAGACCAGCGGCGTGCGCTGCCCGACTGCAGGCCGAACCAAGCTTGCTTTCATAGCCCAGGCCCACAGGAGGAGAGCGGCCAAAACAACTCCGAGAAACAGACGCATTTGCTAAACCGCTTTATCAGTGTCTTCAGCATATCACACCGTCAGTCGGGAATCAAGAGGCTTCTTTCTAAGTTCAAAGGAAAAAAAACTTGCACATTGTGAAAACCTGTGATATGATGAATACAGATAAACCGGTTCATCATCGGATGCGGAAATGGCAATAACGATTCGCGACGTGGCCAAGTTGGCTGGAACCTCGGTTTCCGCCGTATCGGCAACCCTCAACGGCAGGGGGAACACCAACATACGCGTCAGTTCCGAAACCCGGGCCCGGATCATCGCTGCGGCTTCGCAGCTGGGATATGTTTCAAACGCGATCGCCAAAAGCCTGGCCACGGGCCGGGCTGGAGTTCTGGGCGTCACTCTTCCCTACGCGGACGCGTTCATTGACCAAAACCCGTTCTGCATGACGATCATGCGAGGGATCATGAGCGCCGCCATTTCCAGGCACCAGAACGTGATGCTCTACACGGCAACGGAAGGCATCACCGGGTCCAAAGTGGCCATGATGATCGACTCTCGCGTCGACGGCGTGGTGCTGGTCATGCCGGACCAAGAGTGCCCGATTGTGACAAAGCTTCAGCACCGCCGAGTGCCTTTCGTATGCATCTTAGCCCAGCCCCGGGACGGCCTGTGGACGGTCAACTCGAACGACTACGAAGGCGCCAGGTTGGCGACCCGTCACCTTGTCGAGCTTGGCCACCGGCGCATCGTCCACCTGGCGGGACAGCCCGCCGTGATCACGACCGCGCCGCGCATCCAGGGTTTCAAGGACGCGATCGAACAAGCCGGGATCAGCGAGGAGGAGTCCTACGTGGTCCAAGCGAGCTTCGATTGGCGCCAAGGCCGCGAGGCCACCCTGGCGCTTTTCGGCGAGGGCGGCAAGAACAAACCGACGGCGATTTTCGCCGCCAACGATCTGTGCGCCCAGGGCGTGCTTTCTGCCCTGCGCGATCTGCGTCTTCGAGTTCCTCGGGACGTCGCCGTCGTCGGATACGACGACACCTCGCTCACGTTGTCGACTCAGCCCCCCCTGACGAGCGTCCACATGGGTGTCCAGGAGATGGGCGAAATCGCGGTGGGCATGCTGATCGACCGTATCGAAGGCCGGGAGGTGCCGGACATCCAGCCGGTGTTGCCCGTGCGGCTTGTTGTAAGGGAGTCGTGCGGCGCCCGAGCGGCGCGCTGCATGAAATCAGGGCAACGAGTGCCCACAGCTATTGACCAATGAGGTAAACCAACCATGCTAAACAAAAACAAAAGAGCCTTCACCTTGATTGAGCTCCTTGTCGTCATCGCGATCATCGCTATCTTGGCCGCGATTCTCTTTCCAGTCTTTGCCCAGGCCAAACTGTCGGCCAAAAAGGCCGCCGATCTGAGCAACATGAAGCAAATCACCATGGCCGTGTTGATTTACTCCGGCGACAACGACGACAAGTTCCCGGTCTACTTCTCGGGCCAGGAACTTCCGCGCGAAGCCTTCCTCCGCAGCATGATTTGGAGTGCGCAAGGAATGGTCGGCAGCTACACCAAGAACACCCAGCTGTTCCTTTCGCCGGTCGACTCGTTCGGCCTCGGGGACTTCGGCGATTACCCGACCGATCGGCCGCAACCCAAACCCATTTCGTACATGCCGAACATGGTGCATCCCTCGACGGCGTCGTACTACCCGACGGTCACGAACCCGCGAGGCCCGTTCGGTTATGGCGCCATCATGGCCGACACCTTCGGAAACATGCCCCCAGCATCCCAAACCGAGGCTAACAACATTGCCGACGTCATCATGCTGGCGCCTGGCCGAGCCGATTGGGAGATGTGCGCGGCGTACTCCAACTCGTGGACCAACACGGAAATCCAGTGGTATCCTTATTGGACGGCCGGCGTCGGGTCGTATGGATGGGACATTCAGGCTTTGACCGTCGCCTCGTGGGGCGCGGATTGCGACAAAGCTTGGCGGAAGTTCGCGGGCGGTGCCAACTTCACTTTCTGTGACGGGCACGCTAAGAACCTGAAGGTCGGCGAGCTGGTGACGGGCAACAACCCCAACCCGAAGCGCTGGGCGATCAACGCGCCGTAAAAGGGATGACGAAGATGAATATCCAAAAGGCTCTCGTTTTGGCAGCGTTTTCCCTTGTTGCCATGCCGATGCTCCTCTCTGGTTGCCAGTCGAAAGACGACGGGTTGACGAACGAGCAACGCCAAACCAAAGACCGCTTTTCCGAAATCATGGAGCGTTCTAAGGGGGATTGGAACCAGCTGACGGATGAAGACAAGAAGTTCCTCGTGAACGATTTGTCGAACGGCAACGAACAGGCAGCGAAAACGATGTTCGAAATCAGAGCTTCAAGGGGCAAGAGCGTGCCGCCAGGCATGTCCGGCCCTGGTCCCAAGTGATCTCTTCTGAACTGGCCGAGGTGTCCGCCTACGGGCATCTCGGCTCATCCCTTGTTGCTTACCCATGTTAATCAGTTTCCTTGCACTTGTCGTGAATTTCACCTCCAGAACCGAACCGATTCGTTACTCCCTGGCCAAAGAAAACGGTGTCTACCACTTTGTCGGTCCTGACGGAAACCGCTTTTGGAGCATAGGCGTGTGTTGCGTGAACGAAGGCCTTAAGCCAGAGAACTATTCTCCAGACAATCCCGGTTACGCCAGTTTTCGCTTATATAAAAGCGACAAGGATTGGGCTATCGACACCCTGACTAAACTGCGTGATTGGAACATCAACACATTGGGCGGATGGAGCAATACCTCCTTGATTCAAAAGTATGCCGCCGGTCAATGCTTGCCTTATACGGTAGTTCTGCACCTTGGGGCGTACGACAAGGCCCCATGGAACGATATCTTTACTAAAGACTTCGAGGAGATATGCGATAAGGCCGCCAAAGATCAAATCGAGCCCATTGTGAACGATCCCCTGCTAATTGGTTACTTCAGCGACAACGAACTGGGTTGGTGGTACGATGCGTTGCTTTCCAACTACTTGGCTATGCCCCCTGCCTCGCCGGGTAAGAAGCATTTAGTTCGTTTGATCAAAAGCCATTATCGCCTAGATTTTTCACGTTTCCAGAAGGATTGGTTGACCGCTTGCCACTCCTTCGATGAACTGATGGGGAAAGACGTTAAAATCTGGCTAAAGCCCGGCGGCGACGGCATGCAGTTCGTCAACAAATGGATGCAGGCTCTTGCCAAGAGGTACTACAGCGTTGTCCACAGGGCTATCCGCAAGCTAGACTCCCAGCGCCTCATCCTGGGCGACCGATATGCACAATACTGGCACTTGCCGGTTGTCAAAGCTTCTAAGCCTTACATCGACGTCGTATCGACCAATTACGGGGCCGAGTTTCTTGACGGCAGCCTTTCCCGCTTCTTCCTTTCGACTTTGCATGAAGTCACCCAAAAGCCGGTTATCATCACGGAGTTTTATTGGAACGCGATGGAGAACCGTTCCGGCAACAAGAATACGGTGAAGGCCTTTCCCATCGTGCAAACGCAACAACAGAGGGCCGCAAGCTTGTCGCGAAACCTTGAGGAGTTGGCCAAGCTGCCTTACGTCATAGGCGCGCACTGGTTCCAGTATTACGACCATCCCGAAAAAGGCCGGCCGGACGGTGAAGACAACAACATGGGCCTCGTGGACATCCACGGCGTTCCCTATGAAGAAACCGTTAACGCTATCAAGACAACTAACTTTGAAGCATTGCGGGCCAAGGCCCGTTTGCCCGAGACATGCTCTTCAATACCTCGTGCGCCAAAAAATGCTCTTGGCGGTCTTCTAAATTGGCCACGATCGATAGGATGGGTAAAGCCTGTTACCAAGGAGGCCTTTGCGGACCTGTACACTTGTCATGATGATGAAAACCTTTATCTTGGCCTGCTCGCCATGAATTATGTCGGCAAAGCGCTGCATAAAGATCGAATTGTGCCCGATTCGGAATGCCCAAAATTTGAAGTTTCAATCAATAATGCCAAACCGGTTATCTTGTTATTCAAAGACGCCAAGCCCGTGCTTGCATCAGGTCAAGCCAAAATAAAGGTCACGGAATCTTTGGGGATCAAGCACAGTTGCATTCTTGCCTTGCCCTGGAAGAGCCTCGGTGGCATCCCTGCTAGAAGTTTGTCGATAAAGGCCAAATTTGTCCAGCATTCAAGGGCGGCTGAAATGCGGTGGTCGACCGCTCTTCCCCTTTCAAGATGATTGGCTTGTCTGTGACTCTTGCGATCATGATGTCGGCGTCAACCCGCTTCAGCGTTGTTGAAGTGGGTGGGCGTTGTTGGTTTCGTGCTCCGTCGGGGATTTTGTTCCATTCCTACGGCATTTGTTGCGTGAATACAGGCTTAGCCCCGTCGGATCTGGATCCTTTGAACCCTGCCTACTCTGCCTCGAAATACTATAAAAGCGATCAGGATTGGGGCGAATCGGCAAAAGGTCGAATGGCACAATGGGGCTTCAACACCGTAGGCGCATGGAGCGATCACAATCTTTTGAAAAGCCCATCGCTCTACCAAACCCCAGTTCTTCATTTGTCGGCCATGGGCGTTCCCTGGGTTGACCCGTGGGATAACAATGTTATCGATTCTGTAAACAAATATGCCCGCGACATTATCGAAAAACATGCCAAAGATCCGAATGTCATCGGGTACTTTTCCGACAACGAACTCGGATGGTGGATGGGCGCTCTGTTTGATTTGTCTTTTAAGTACAAGCCGAATTCTGAAGGACGCACGAGACTTGTCAACGCTCTTAAATCAAAATACAAGACCTGGGATTGTTTGCAAGAAGACTTTTACTCCGAAAACGCTTCATCCTTCACAGACTTGCTAGCCTCTGGCCGACTGTATCTTAGGCCTAATGGCAATGGTGTGGAATTTGTCCGTTACTGGCTCAAGCTTGTTGCTAAGCAGTATTACAGAATAGCTAAAAACGCTATCCTTATGGCCGACCCAAAGGCTCTTTATCTTGGCGACCGTTACATATCGAACTATTACCCGGAAGTCGCGAAGGCTGCCGGCGATTTCGTCGACGTCGTTTCGACCAACCTGAACGCTGACTGGAGCAACGGTAAAATCACGCCTTTTTATCTGCCGTGTTTGCACAATTTGACTCAGAAACCTGTCTTAATAACTGAATTTTACGCAGCCGCCATGGAAAACAGTAGTGGCAATAGTAACGATTCCTCAGGCTTTCCAACGGTCAAGACCCAGAAAGATCGGGTAAAGAGCTTTTCAAACCAGTTGAATGCCATTCGGCAACATCCATTTGTCGTTGGCGCCCACTGGTTCCAATATTACGACGAAGGCATGCACGGCCGAGAGGATGGCGAGAACTACAACATGGGCCTGGTCGATATTTACGACAAGCCTTACACCTTGCTTGTCAAGGAGTGCAGTCGTCTTTTGAGGCATGCTAACAAGTTAGCCTTCAAGCCTCCCAGGAATCCCTTGCCTTTGCCCCTCATCCATCCGTTCGATGCGAAAGATCTTTCCCAGTGGGAAACAGACGTAGCGTGCATGCCGTTGGAAACACCTAACGAGGCCAGGGGCGACTGCTTTCTCTCTTGGAATGCTGGGGGGCTTTATGCAGCGTTTCACTGGTATGAAGATCGATTTCTTGAGGCTCTTTACCAGGAAGGAAAAGTTCCTGTCTCTGAGATGCCAAAGGCAACATTAAGGGTTAACGGTTTGGATATCGTCGTCCACGCGGACGGGTGCGACAAGGCGGTTGCCAGCCGGGGGGTCGTTCTCGCTTACAAGGGGGCTGACGGCTCAAACGGAGACACGAGAAACACTTTGATTCTTAGGATCCCGGCCAAAGATCTTGGCTTCGTGAAACTCATTGCGGGTCAACCATTCAAGGTTTCTGGGGCTCTGTCCACCCGGGCAAAGGCTTACAACATGCGGTGGAGCTCCGAAGTTACCCTGGCTCCTTAGCGAGCTGATTTCAGAAAAGAGTCATCGAGCATTCAGCCGTTGAGGCACTGGGCGAAGCTTCGCTTAGGCCGATCGGTTTAAATTACGTACTTTTAGACGTTCAAGACGGAAAATATTGCCTTGAACAACCATCGAAAAGCACCACGAAAAGACCGAGGCCTTAAACGAAAACTGGGAAAGGTTGATCTGCTACCCCTCCCCGCGTATATGTTGTTGGCAGGCATATTAAGGTTTCTGCAAACTGATCTTGTCGGCCACGTCGCCAAGCGCCCCAAAAGGCCGGTTGCCGATGAGCACGAAGGTAACGTCACGATCCGTCCAGGCGATGCTGTTAACCATGTTGATTTGCCCGACCGAATACTTGGACCTGCCTTCCATCTTGGTGCCGCCTTCCAGCCCTTCGGCATCAATGACCAGGAGGTTCATGACGCCCTTGGCGTCGGCCAGCTTCAGGAGGGCCCCCCGACGGCCGTTGACGCTGCCATGAGCCATGCCAAGCACGGCCAAGCCCTCGGGCTGCTTTTGGGCAGGGGCGTACCCAAAGGTCCGCTGAAGCCACTTCTGGGAATCGAACCAGCTGGTCGGCCGAAGGGATGACATTGGGGCCATGCTCGAGACCATGTTGGCCACCTCGCCCGTGTGAATGCTGTTGCGCCCAAATACCCGGTTCGTGAGGGAAGCCCCAACGATGACGAGGAACAGAATAGCGCACATCGCCCAGGAATACCGGCCCACGAACGACTCGATTCGGGAGGTTCGATCGATCTCATTCAGGCGCTTTTGACACTTGGCCCAGCTTTCCTTGGCGTCGGGGTTTTGGCACTTGGCGGCGACGAGGTTCTTCAACGAGACGACGGCGAGGAATTCGGCGCGGCAACGTTCGCAAGAATCGATATGGCGTTGGACTTCGTTCGACTCAGCCTCATCGAGCTGGCAGTCAGCCAAAGCGTGTACCTTCAGCAAATCGTCATTCATTCAGGTGCTCCCTGTTTCAAATAACCTTCTTGGATCGCGTATCGTTCCAGTTCCCGCCGCAGAATGGCACGTCCTCTAGCCAATCTCGACCGCACCGTTCCGATCGGAACGCCGGCGATGTCGGCAATCTCTTGATAGCTCATGCCTTCAATGTCGCTCAGGATGACCGCCAGGCGGAAATCCTCCGGCACTTTTTGCAGTGCCGCCTCTACCTCCGCCCCGACCAGACCGTCAAAAACGGCCCTGTCGGGATGGACGTTTTCTTCGGCAACGGGCTCCACAGCGCCCTCCTCGTCCAAGGACGACGTTTGCGGACCGCGCGTTTTCTGCCGGTATCGGTTGATGTAGAGGTTCGTGACAATCCTCAACATCCACGCCTTGAAGTTGACCCCGTCGAACCGGTCGAAGGCTTCATAGGCGCGCACGATGGCTTCTTGGGCAAGGTCCTCCGCGTCGTCTTTGGACCTGGTCAGACGCAATGCTGTTCCCAGGACCGAAGGGTACACCGCCTCGGCCTGCCTTTCAAAACGGTCGCGCAAACTGCGCTTTCCGAACAGCATGGTCGATCCAGTGTACCCGTCGACGAGTTCAACATCGCCGGCTGCTCATCGGTTCCCAAAGTCGTGCCAACGGCCTGCCATCGTGTATAATGTCGTTTTAGCGGAGAGATGGCTGAGTGGACGAAAGCGCCCGCCTGCTAAGTGGGTAAGGGGGTTTCCCCTTCTCGGGTTCGAATCCCGATCTCTCCGCCAGCTGTTATAAAGCGAAAGCGCACCCGGCTTGGAAGCCGGGTGCGCTTTCGCTTCTGAAGACCCCTACGCCGCCAGGCGCTGGTGCGTGGCAACGGAGGTTTGGGTTTTTGCCAGAGTTTGCTGGGCCTGCCACGAAATGTCCCGAAGTATCTGAATCTGCTCGTTGAGGGCGGCCATGCTTGCGGCGTACTCCTTGGCGCGCTGGCTGTTTTCCTGGGTGGTCGCGCTTAGCTCCTCGTTGGCTGCCATGTTCGACTCAGTGGCCATCGATATTTTGTCGACCGCTTCATTGATCGCTCCAATCTCAGCGTCGACGGCGGCCAGGGCTTGGGCGATGGACTCGGCAGCTGCGTGGACGTTCTGGAAAGCCTCAGTCATCTTGTTGCTGGCAACGGCCGTCCTCAACGAGGCCTGGGAGATCGACTCCAAGCAACCGGAGGCCTCCGTGGTGACCTCGATCGCCGACTTCACGTTGACAATGGTCTGTTCCATGGCCTCTGCGGCCAGCTTGCTGTTCTTTTGAACGGCAAGGATGAGGTCCGAGATCTCCTTGGTGGCCGCGGCTGTGCCTGCGGCAAGTCCGCGAACCTCTTCGGCCACCACAGCGAACCCACGGCCGTGTTCGCCAGCCCTCGCGGCCTCGATGGTGGCATTGAGAGCCAGCATGTTGGTCTGGGCCGCAATGTCGTTGATGGCCTGAACGATTCGGCCGATTTCGTCCGACCGCTTGTCCATCTCCTTGACGCGCTGGCTGGCGTCTTCGGCAATGGCCTCCAGCTCGGAGATTCCTTGGGCCCGTTCGCGCATCGATTCCCATAGCCCGGCGAGTTCGGCAATGCTGTCGATATTGCCGCTTACCTCGCTGATGGCGTCGTTGGCCACCGCCACCGACTGGGTTTGGACGGCCGAGCGTTTAGTCATCTCCGCGCTGCTGTCAGCGAGGGTGCCCATGCTGTCGCGAAGCTTCGTCGCCAGCTCAGTCTGCGTCACACTGGATTCGGCGAGGGAGTCGCACACTTCGGCGATTTGCTTCTGAGATTCCTGGTTCTCTTCGGCGGCCCTGCTCATCAGGCTGGCGTTGGCCGCCAAGTTGGAGACAACGCTGTCGATGGTCTCCGTCGACGTGCGAATATGTTGCAGGAACCCATACTCGATGTAGGCCTCCATAACAATCTCTTGGTCCAGGTTGAGCGCCTTAACCAAAGACGTTATCATCGAGGCGGCTTTGTTGGAGTTCAGCTTGCATGCTTTGGCGATGAGCGGGATCATCCTTTGGTAGTAGGTGCTCATGGCGCCAAAGAACCACTCCGGGGTCAAACCGACCTCGGCATGGAGTTTGCCGATTCTCACGCGGCTTTCGTAGTAGGAGGCGCCAAACTCCGCCTTGAAAAACTCGCCGAAATAGAGCCAGTTCGTTTTCTTCAGACGGTCGATGGTCGTTCCGGCCCGCTGAACGACGGCCACGGTCTCTGGAAACCTGCCGACGTGCGCATAGAACTCGTCCACAATCTCATGGGTGTGAGGTTCGACAATCTTCTTGATTTGTCTGATGTTTTGCCTGTCGATGTCGGCGATGCGGTAGTAATCCAGCCGACTCTGCCATTTGGATCTTTCGTTCATCCTCGGTTTCCCCGTTTCCGCCGCTTTGCTCGACTCTTTCAAACACGGTTGGCGGCGGCCCTGCTCAAACCTCATTTTCGGAGGGTTGCCGGCAAAACTTACAGGCATGCGACGGTTTTCTAAGTAAATTTGACAGGATAGGCATCGTTTGGTCCATTTCAAGGCGCCGAAGGTTCGCGACAGGTTGTAGTATAATTCAGGCTCGATGACCCGATTCAGGCGCTCCGTTCTCACGAAGCTGGTGGTCGCTTTTGGACTTGCAACCGGTTGCTTCGGCGGGGCCAGCGCTCAAACGCTCAACGAGTACCTGAAGATCCGTCGCCAATACGGAATCACGCAGGCAACAAGCGTGGCCGCATTGGAGACGATGGTCGGCACACGGATTTGCGAGGTTCGGGGCCGCGTCAAGGGAACCGTTACCGTGGACGGCAAACACTCTTTGCTTCTTGAGCGTTCGGACGGCAGTTCCATGCTGATAGCTTGCACGGAGATTCCGGATTGGCTGAGCAACAACGACACGCCGGCGCGCCTCTTGGTCAGGGCGACGAGGCCGACCGAAAGTTCCGATATCAAGGCGGTGCTTCTCGGCGCGGCAGCCGAGGCGCAAATCGAGCCGCTTGACAAGGCCCAGGCCCGCGAGGACAAACGTTTCGCAAAAAAGCCGGTTCGCCCGGTGTCCAAGAAGAATGCGCGCTCCTGGCATCTGCCTGCCAGCCAAGTGACGCCGATCTACGCGAACTTCATCAAGACCCGGAACAAGCGGCTTACCGACCGCGAAGCGATGACCATCGCCCGAGGCATCGTTGGGTTCAGCATCAAGTACGGAATCGATGCCCGGCTGATCATGGCGATGGTGCTGTGCGAGAGCGGTTTCGATCCTTACGCCACCAGTTCCAAAGGCGCCCAAGGGCTGGGCCAGCTGATGCCCGGAACAGCGCGCGGCATGGGCGTGTCCAACGCTTATGACAGTCTGGAAAACCTGAACGCAACCGTTCGTTTGATTGGGGGCCACCTTAACAAGTATCGCAAGCAAGCCGGAAGCGATTTCGAGGCGCTAGCGCTGGCCCTTGCCGCCTACAACGCCGGATCCGGCGCGGTCCGTCGGTGGGGAGGGATTCCGAACTATCGCCAGACCAAGGCCTACATCTCCAAAGTCATCGGCTGGTATCGCACCTTCTGCGGCTACTGATCGGTTGCCGATCGCGGGCGTTCGCTTTATAATCGTCTTATGGCACGAAGGTTTGCTTCGCTCGCAACAGGTGCGGCTTTGTTTATGTCGGTGGGTGCTCAGGCCGGGCCTCAGCACTGGGGCTCCGGCTATCCTTACTTGATCACCTTGGAGAAGACGGCCAAGGGCGTTCGGCTGGCGGCTTATGAGGCGCCGTTGCGCGCGAAGAATGGAGGCTGGATGCTGAGGTGGTCCGACGCCAATCCCAAATATGCGGCGGCGTTGGGCCCGGTTGCCGTCGGCGATTTCTGGCCTGCAGCCGTCGGCAAGGAGTATGTCGTGCTCGCCATGCCCAAAGGGTCCATCCAAGTGATCGAGGCGCCGGAGATGTTTGGCACGATGCCCTGGACGTGGCTCGGCAAGACGGCGATCGATCCTAAGGCCAAACAGCTGGCGGCTGGGGACCTGCTTGGGCAAAAACGGGATCAATTGATCGCGCTGACTTCTGGTTCGGTCCAGGTTTGGTCGGTCTCCGGGACGCCGGCCGCGCCCACGCTAACGCTTGGCGCAACTGCCCGCCTTCCCAAGGACATGGAGGTGGCGCAACTGGCCTGCGGCGACTTCTGGGGCGACGGCGGCGAAGAGCTGGCACTTGCCAGCCCGACTGGCGAGGTGCGTTTCGTTGAACTAAAAGAACAGAATCTTGTTGAAATCATGCGAACCCGAGTGGAGGGCCCCCTATCGTTTGCTTTGGGCGCCGACTGGGTCAAGGATGCCTTTGACGCTTTCACAACCGTTTCCCAGCAAGGGGCCGTCGGCGTTTTCGCCGCGCCACGAAAACCCGGCTCGAAGCAAAACCTGGGCATGATGTACACTGGCAGGGCGCTTTCCCGGCAATGGTTGCCAGGAACCTACGAAAACAAAGCGGCACTCAACATGAAGGGCAACCTGGAGAGCCCTGGCCGAATCCTCGGAGTCGCGTCGGGCAAGGTGTTCGGCTACGTGAACGAACAGACGACGGCTGACGTCCGCAAGCGCAACGGCATCGACCCGAGATCGGACGCCGAGATATCGTTCACATCAAGATTTCCAACACATAGTTTAACAGAAGGAGCGCCGCATTACGGATGGCCGCTCAAAGGCGAAACCTACGGCTACGACATCGCGGTGAAGAACAACGGCTCGAAGCCGATTCCCGCCGGGGCGCGCCTTACGGTTTGGCTTGGCGTCAAGCAGCGCAACGCGGACGTCGCCGAGGCTACCAAGAACAGCCCGTCTTTCGTTTTCAAGATCAACCAGGCGATACCGCCCTTCGACCCTCTCAAGCCGAAGTATTTGAAGTTCCGGGTGGAGGGCAAGTGGCCTTACGACTTGGTGCCTTGCTCGCCGAAAGCTTCCTGGAAGAAAGCCAACCTGGAACAACTCGGCGAGCGCTGGTTGGTGTGCAAGCTCGACGCCCCCGGCGACCGCACGCTTCGGAACAACCGCTACGAGGCGGCTCTGCACAGCTGGACTTTCCACCCGATCTTTCGAGAAGGCAACTTGGCCGACCGGATGCCGACCGTCGCCGGCGACCCGTGCAGCTTTGAGTACCTGCACCGGAAGCTGGCCGACGCCGTCACCTGCGTGTGGGAGCGATCGGCGACAACCGACAACCAGGACGTTCTTCAAAGGGCCTATTTCGACGGATATGAGTTTGGATTCCCGTCGGAGGTGAAACCGGAAAGCGCCAGGATCGCCGCCTGGAAGAGGATTCAAGACAAGTGGGAGGGTTGGCGCGAACTCGACATCTGGACTGGCGAAAACCAAGGTTGGGAGAAGTTCGACTGGCACTATTCGGCTGAGTTGCACGAGACGGGGCACCTCTTTCACCCGCTGGGAGACCTGTATGGCAACTACGTGAACCCTGTTTGGCAACTGAACGTCAAAATGGCCGACGGCTCTCCGGTTCAATTTCAGACCAACTTGTGGGGGCCAGATTTGTACGGGGACGGGCACGCACTGATCGGCCCGAATGCCTGCGAGCTCATGAAAAGGTACGTTGTCGGTTCGCGCGGAGCCTACATCGAGCGGTGGTGGACGGTTGCCCCCGCAAAAGTAAACGTTCAAGTGTTTGACCGCAACGGCAAGCCCGTGCCGGGAGCAGAGGTCGTTTGGCAAACCGACGGAAAGGAACCCTTCGTTGCCACAGGCGTGACCGACGCCAACGGGATCTGGAACATCGCCCCGGTGTTCGGCAAGCCAAGTGAGCCTGACAAGCTGGGCATTGTCCATTACTACGGTGACGGCGGCCGAAACGTGATGGACAACAACGCGATGATCTTCACCGTCAAAATCGGGGACTACGTGGACGCCGCGATCTGCGACACCGAAACGGTGAACAGCCACAGCCGGCTAACTCTCTTCTACCAGGCAATGGTCAACCCGGACACGTACACTTGGAAGTTCAAAACGAACTATCTGTCCGAAGCGCCCAAGCCCGACTTCAATGTCTCAGCAGCGGTTCAAGGAAGCCATGTGTCTCTGGGGACTAGCGGCCCGCCAAGCGAATATGTGCTTTATCGGCGTTGGGAACCGTCCTATATCCGGGAAAAGTTGACGGTGTTTCGGGGCGGGACAGGCGTTCCGCCGATCGAGCAAGACATGGCCGAGCCGGACTCGCGGACCGGCGGCCGTTTCCGGGCCATCTACGAGGTCACCCGTTTGACGCCCGGCGGAGAGTCGTTGCCCCGCCGCATCTCGGTCGTCGGGCTCAAGAACGCGAACGGAGTCACGGCGTTGAAGAACGGCCAGTTGCTGGTGGCCGCGAACCTCGGCATTGCCAACCCGTTCGCAATCCTGTTCAACGGCACGACACCGTCTAAGGAGCTCTTCTACCACTATCGTTTCGGGCACACGGCCTACAAAGCCGTTCCGTCAATTCTGGTAACTGGTAAATATTACATAACGCTGGCTCAATCGGACACGATGGACATGGATTACCGCTTCGACATCGCAGAGCCGACATTCGAGCGCGGCGGCTACGATGTCAGAAACGACATGTACGGCTTTGAGTGCTCTAGATTTACTGGATCCAAGACACAGACCCTGTTTCTGACGGACCCTGAAAAAGCAGCTTGGCTGAACCCTGGCGACGCAATTCTGACGTCCGAGGACAAGTTTGTGCGCGTCGTCTCCGTTGACGGCATCAAGGTGACAACCGACGGCCCGGTGTTTCAGCAGAATTCAACCAACCTATCGTTCACTGCGCGCCGACTGGCCGGAGCTGTGGGAGACCGGCTGGAATTCCGTGAGTTGCGTGACGGGCGGAGCCTGGCTTGCCTGGTTCAAGGCGGCAAAGAATATGTGGCCATCGCGGACACGGGCAACAACCGCATCGTGGTTTGGAACGACAAAACGCGGCACATCTGCCACGATTCGAGCCCCGGCATGACGCCATTGTCGGTTGCCGCCGATCCCTTGGACTCAAGCACCCTTTGGGCTGTGTTCCGAACGCCAGAGGGCAGTCTCGTCCGGAAGTATGCTTTCAGCGGCGTCTCGCTGAAGGTCGTCTTGGAGCAACCGATCGCCGCCGGCGCCGAGGCCATGGCCTTGACGGTTCGGCCTGGTTCGCGCGGCCTCCTTCTGGCCGTGACCGACCCCCTGAACCGAAGGATTGTCGAGTATGTGGTTTCCGACGGCGGCATCAAGGAACAGGCTGTTTACACGCGGGCCAACGGCGTGTATGTCGGCAAGCCCGAACTGCAGAACCCCATCGACGTGGCTTATGTTTCCGAGGGCGGCACGGCCCGACTCTATACGGTTGACGCCAACGACCGCTTGTTGAGGCTTAAGTAGGCCAGGGAGTCTTTGGCTGGGTTCAGGCGTTGCGCGACGACGTTGGCAGAATGATATCGCCAACGGCAAAGGACCTGCGGATGTCATGCAAGCAAACCTTGGCGCGGTGGCCAATGCAATCCTCGCCGTCCACCAACTCGATGAAGTAACCATTGTCCGTCCATCCGACGGTTTTGTGCACGTTTTCAAAGCTGGACCTGCGCACATTGACCTCGACGACCTGCATGCGACGGAAGCCCATGTGGAGCCGTTCGAATGAGTCGATGGAACCAGAAAGGATCTCGTAATCCTCGTACTCCATGTCGAAGTTGGCACGGATGTAAATGCCTCGGCGCATGGCGTGCTCCAGCTCTTCCACGTTCTCACCGTCGAGTCCGATGAGTGCCTCCAGAACGGACGGATGGCACTCGATGTAAAAGGCGTCTCCGGGCTCGTGGATCTTGCGCCACATGTCGCGCTCGATCCAAATCGACACCGTCTCCTTCGACGAGATGCGTCCGCGGCCCAAGCACATCGGGCACACCTCGGTGATCGCTTCGGTAACCGACTCGCCCGTTCGTTTGCGGGTGATCTCGACAAGGCCCAACGACGACACGCGCCCGACTCTTGTCCGCGCGTGGTCCCGTGCCAGCTTCGAAGTGAAGTGATTCAACAGCTGCTTGCGGTCCTCAGCCGACTCCATGTCGATGAAGTCGATGACAATGATGCCGCCCATGTCTCGCAGGCGCAGCTGCCGACAAACCTCGTCGGCGGCCTCCAGATTGGTTTTCAAAATGGTGTCGTTCAGCGAGGTGGTGCCAACCTGCTTGCCGGTGTTGATGTCGATAGCGGTGAGCGCCTCCATCTCGTCGATGACCAGGTAGCCGCCACCCTTGAGCCATACTTTGTGCTGAAGGAGGCGGTCCAGCTCGCGCTCGACGTTGTAGGCGTCGAAGATCGGAACGTCGCGGTCATAAAGGAAAATCTTGTCCTTCATTTTGGGGGACACGACATTCGCCACGAGGTGAACCTTCTCGTACTCGTCCGGGTCGTCAATCACCATGCGGTCAATCTCGTCCCCAAACATGTCGCGCACCGTTCGGTAGAGGAGGGTTTGGTCCCGGTGCACGACGGCAGGCGCGCGTTGCTTCTTGGCCGAGGCGAGCACCTGCGCCCACAACTGTTGCAGAAACTTGATGTCGGCCTTGAGTTCGGTTTCAGTGCGCCCTTCGCATTCCGTGCGCAGAATGAGCCCGAAGCCTTCCGGGACGATTCTATCGCCGATTTTGCGGAGGCGTTCCCTTTCGGCCCTGTCCTCGATTTTGCGGCTCACGCCGACGTGGCTCGACTCGGGCATGAGCACGACGTAGCGCCCGGGCAGACTGATGCGTGTGGAAACGCGAACACCTTTGGTCCCGCGTGGCCCCTTGGTCACCTGAACCATGATCTCCTGCCCCGGTTTGATCAGTTCTTTGATCTTACGCCTTCGCAACTCGCTACGCTTTAGGGACGCGGGGCTGTTGTCGGCCGGGTCCTCGGGCAGAATGTCGGCGACGTAAAGGAAAGCGTTGCGTTCCAGGCCAATGTCGACGAAAGCCGCGTCCATTCCGGGCAACACATTTTGGACAATCCCCTTGAAGATGCTTCCGACGACGCGCTCTTCGCGCTCGACGCGGTATTCCATAAGCTCGCCGCCCTCCAAAAGGGCGATGCGCGTTTCGCGATTGGAACAGTTGACGAGAATTTCGATGGAACCTGCCCCGCTTGTCGTCGGGGTTCTCTTCGACGTCGCGGAGGAGGATTTTGATGTGCGGCTTTTGCGCATGATCCTGTTTTCGGCCAATCAAACGGTCTGCGAGGGCGGCCGATTCCCTGAGAAATCGTTCGTTCCAAGGTGTCGCGAGCCTTGGAACATCACAGTTCTAGTTTACCGGCTTTCAAGCGGTATTCTCATAGGGATGCCCGTATTCGAGTTTCGTTGCCACGAATGCAAGAAGCGGTTTTCGTTGCTGGTCGGCATGACCGCCGAGGCTCACGCTGAGAAATGCCCTCATTGCGGGTCGCCGAGGTTCGACAAACTGGTCAGCCGCTTTGCGCGTTTGAAGTCGGAAGACGAACGTATGGATGAGATTTCGGACAACCTCGAGAGGATAGGCGAACCGGACAGCCCCTCGGAAATGCGCAAGTGGGTGCGCGAGATGGGCAAGGCAATGGACGAGGACGCGGCCGATGAAATGGAGGAGATGTTTGAGGCGGACATGGAGAGCGGCGAGGAGAGCGAAAGCGGCACCGCGTCCATGGAATGACCCTTGTTAAGGCGCCTTCGCCCTCGCGCCCGCTTCCCTAGGCCCCCTCGCGAAGCACTCCGCCCGTGCTGGCGCTGGTGGCGAAACGGGCATACCTCGCCAGCCAACCCTTGTTAAACCTCGGCTCCGGGGGGGACCACGACTTTCTGCGCTCGGCGATCTCTTCTTCGCTTAACCGAACGGATAGCTTGCGGCCCAAAACGTCGATGTCGATCACGTCCCCGTTTCGTAGCAAGCCGATGACGCCTCCCTCGGCGGCCTCGGGCGACACATGCCCGATGCAGGCGCCGCGCGTGCCGCCGCTGAAACGTCCGTCGGTGATCAGTGCCACCTTGTCGCCGAGCCCTTGGCCCATGATGTAACTGGTTGGAGCAAGCATCTCCTGCATCCCGGGGCCGCCCTTCGGTCCTTCGTTGCGGATCACCACCACGTCACCCGGCTTGACCTTGCCTGCCAAGATGCCTTCGCAGGCCTCCTCCTGAGATTCAAAGATGACAGCCGGACCCGAGTGCCTCAGCATTTTGGGGTCAACCCCGGCGGCCTTGACCACCGCGCCGTCCGCCGCCAGGTTGCCCCTAAGGATGAAGAGCCCGCCTTCTTGACTGTAAGCGTTCTCAAGCGGCCGAATGCACTGCTTGTCGCGGATTTCGGCTTCAGCGATCGTTTCTCCAAGCGTTTTGCCGGTCACCGTCTTAGCGTCCAAGTGAAGCAGGCCGTCGATGCGACTGATCTCACGCAGAATGGCGGACACGCCTCCAGCGCGGTTCACATCCTCAATATGATAATGGCTTGAAGGAGATACCTTACATATATTGGGGGTTCGCTTCGAAAGCTCGTTGATGCGTTCCAGATCGTAGTCGATGCCAGCCTCGTGGGCGATGGCAAGGGTGTGCAAAACCGTGTTCGTGGAGCCGCCCATCGCCATGTCGAGGATAAACGCGTTGTCGATCGAATCGCGGGTTATGAAGTCGAGCGGTTTCAGGTCCTCTTTCACCATTTCGACAATTCGCCTGGCTGCAGCCCTCCACAAATCCTCCCTTTTAGGGTCTTCTGCCAGAAGGGTGCCGTTGCCCGGCAAGCCCATGCCGATCGCCTCAGTCAGGCAGTTCATCGAGTTGGCCGTGAACATTCCCGAGCACGAGCCCGGCCCGGGGCATGAAGCGCACTCAAGCTTGTTCAGCTCCCCCTCGCCGATTTTGCCTGCCTTGTAGGCTCCGACGCCCTCGAAAACAGAGATCAGGTCGGAGGCTTTGCCCTCGTCGGTTCTTCCCGCCCTCATGGGCCCGCCGCTGCAAAAGATGGTCGGGATGTTGCATCGGATCGCGCCCATGATCATGCCCGGCACGATTTTGTCGCAGTTGGGGATGCAGATCATGCCGTCGAAGGCGTGTGCGGCCACCATCGTCTCGACGCAGTCGGCAATCAGCTCGCGGGACGGAAGCGAGTACTTCATGCCGGTGTGGCCCATCGCCAGCCCATCGCAGATCGCGATGGTGTTGAAAACGAACGGAGTGCCGCCCGCCTTGACGACCTCCTCCTTAATCAGTTCGCCGACGCGGTTGAGGTGGGCGTGGCCGGCCACCACGTCGGTGTATGAATTGCAGATGGCGATGAACGGCTTTTCAATGGCTTCCGAATCCAGGCCAGTGGCGCGAAGGAGGCTGCGGTGGGGAGAACGCTCAAAGCCTTTCTTGATGATATCGCTTCTCATGTTTGGCTCCAATGCGGGCTGTGTCATGGGCGATGCGCCTTACGCGAAAACTTTGCCTGGTCGTTGCGACAAGACTGGTGATTCGGCACGGCGCTGTGCTTGGAAAGGGCCGCCTTGAAGGACGCGGTTTTGGCGAGGCTTCGCCGGAAAAGCGCATCTTGTTAAAAAATGGAGGCGTCGAGCGGATTCGAACCGCTGAATGACGGTTTTGCAGACCGTTCCCTTAGCCACTTGGGTACGACGCCAACAGGGTCAATTATAGCATAACGCTAGCCGAGTTTCATCGCCGCTCGGACTTCGTCCATTGTTTGGGCGGCGAAAGTCCGGGCCTCATCGGCGCCTTTCTTCAGAATCGCCTCGAGCGAGCCTGCGTCGATCTGCCTTCGGCGGTCGCGAATCGACTGCAGGGCCGTGTTGACGGCTTCGGTGCATTCTTTCTTGCAGGCCACACAGCCTCGGGCGCCTGAGCGGCATTCGCTTTCCACCTGTGGCAGGTTCGGTTTGTTGTAAACGCTATGCAATGAGAAGACGGCGCAACCATCCGGGTGGCCCGGATCGTCTTTGCGAATCTTTTCAGGGTCGGTGTAGGCGGTTTTGATCTTGGCGGCCGTCTCGTCGGTGGTTTCGTTGATGTAGATGGCGTTGTCGTAACTCTTGCTCATCTTGCGGCCGTCGAGACCGAGCATCACAGGCACTTCGCCAATGATATTGACGAACTCAGGGAACACATCGCCATAGAGGTGGTTGAAGCGTCGGCCAATTTCCCGCGACAACTCGAGGTGGGGCGCCTGGTCTTTGCCAACCGGCACTCCGTACGGTTTGTAGAGCAGGATATCGGCCGCTTGAAGTACCGGGTAGCCGAGAAGTCCGTACGGCTCGCTTTCCGTCTTGAGGTTCTGTTTCTTTTCTTTGTAGGTCGGCACGCGCTCGAGCCAGCCGAGTGGGGTGACCATGCTGAAGAGCAAGTGAAGTTCCGCGTGTTCTTTAACGTGGGACTGAATGAACAGGCTGGTCTTCTCGGGGTCGATGCCTGCGGCGAGGTAGTCCAATGCGACTTCGCGGCAATTGGCGGCGATTTGGCTGGGGTCTTCCGACATCGTTGTGAGCGCATGCCAATCGACTACGCAGCAATAGAGCTTATATTCGTCCTGAAGTCTCACCCAGTTGCGCAGTGCGCCTTCAAGGTTGCCCAAGTGCAGCCTCGGTTGTGTGGGCTGCATGCCGCTAAGTAGTCTTTGTTTGTTGCTCATGTCTAAAGTGCTATTCCTGTCAAAAATCTAAAGAGGTAAACCGCCGGTTTGCCGATCAACGTCAAGATGATCGGGATGTTGCTAATTTGCGAAAAAAGAACGATGCCCAGAAGGAGCAGCGAGCCGGTGCGCCTGTTCCACTGATACCACGCCACCCTTGTCCGCTCCGGCATAAAGGTGCCGACCAGCCAATGGCCGTCCAGCCCGCCAAGCGGAATCAGGTTGAAAAGCATGAGCCCCAGATTGGTCAGCACCCCGATGGTCAACAAAGCCGCCAGGAACGACGTGTGCCGATAAAGCAAGGCGTTCACCACATCGTTCAAGCTGATTAAATTGAGCGCTAAGGCGATTCTGAGGAGCACGCCCCAGACGGCCGCCTGCAAGAGGTTGGAAATTGGCCCCGCAGCGACGCTGGCGAAATGGTCCCACTTCGGGTTCCTCATCCGGCTGGGGTTGACCGGCGAAGGCTTGCCCCAGCCGATTCCGATGCCGGACAACGACGTCAGGATGATCATCAAGGTGCCCAGCGGCTCAAAGTGCTTTGTCAGGTTGAGCGTCACTCGGCCGTAGTATGCCGGCGTGGGGTCGCCCGCGGCGTCGGCGATTTTGCAGTGGGCGTATTCGTGAAGGCCAATGCCGAAAAAGATGACAATGGCGATCGCGACGATGATCTCGAATGGGGGTAGAAGCACGTTTTTACACCTTTAGGCCCGGCGGAAGGATTTCGCGGGCGAACATCTCGTCCCACGTCTCGGGACGTTGGACCGGGACGTAGCTTCCGTCCGCTCGGACCAGGACGGTGCCGGGCCGTCGATAGCGGTTATAGTTGCTAGCCATTGAGCTGTTGTAAGCGCCTGTGCAAAGCACCTGAATCAGGTCGCCCGCATCGATATCGTCAGGCAACCGAATATCTTCGAACAGCTTGTCCGTCTCACAATGTTTTCCGCTCACCGTCATTATCGACATTGGCGCAATGTCCGCTGGGATAGCCTCGTCCGCCTTGGCAACACGCTCTACGGTGTATTTGCTTCCATACATGACCGGACGGGGGTTGTCGCTTAGGCCTCCATCGACTACAACATACGTCCGCGTCGATCCGTTTCCCGATGGGACCGTTTTCACGACGCCTACGGTGTAGAGTGTGACTCCCGACTCAGCAACCAGAGACCTTCCCGGCTCCTGAATGAGAATCGGTTCCAGGCCGCTTCCTTCGAGGCCGTTGTTGACCGCTTCGACGATCAGGCGGCAATATTCGGGGATGGGCATGGGGATATCGCAATCGGTGTACCTGACTCCTAGTCCGCCGCCCACGTTGATTACCTGAGCCTCGAATCCATGGCGCGCCTTCATCTCCTTGGCAAACAGGCCGAGCGTTTCTCCGCCCGCCCTTTGCGCCTCAGGGTCAAGGAGTTGCGAACCGACATGGCAGTGGAAACCGATGATCGGCAGATCCAGCTCTAGGCATCTCAGCAGGGCCTTTTCGGCTGCCCCGTTGCTGATGTTGAAGCCGAACTTGGTGTCGTCCTGCCCGGTGCTGATCTTTTGGTGCGTATGGGGGTCGACCCCCGGGGCCAGCCGCAGGACAAGATTCGGGCACCGAACGGTCCTTCTTGGGGAAAGCTCGACGCCCAAAGCCTCGCTGACGATTTGGCTTGCGGGCTCATCAGTGCGGGCTAGCTCGGAGATGAGTTCAATCTCCCCGAAATTGTCAACGACGATCTCACTCACTCCAGCTTCGAAGGCGAAGGCAAGTTCTTCGGGTTGTTTGTTGTTGCCGTGCAGATGGCATCGGCTAGCTGGGATGCCTGCCAGAAGCGCAGCCCTAAGTTCCCCTTCGCTGGCCACATCGACGATACAACCTTCTTGAGCGGCAATGGCCAAGACCGCGAGGGTGCTGTTGGCTTTGGAGGCAAAAGCCACTTCGCTGTTCGGGTAGACCGACTTGAAGCTATCGATGTACAGCCGGATCCTTTCGCGCAAGTGACGCTCGGAGATGACGTATTGGGGAGTGCCAAAGGTGCTGGCTATCTCTTTTGCTTGAATATCGTTCAGACGGAACCTGGTGTCCGTAGCATGGCTGGGTGACATTAGGCTAATTATGGCATGCAGAATCTGATCCGTCCTGCCATTAAGCACACGTCGTCGGTTGTTGCGGGAAACAGAACCAGGCTGAGCATGGTTCATGTTCAGCCCTTGGGTTGACGGGCCGTTATGTTAGGCTGGCTAACGACTTGGTTAGAACTTGCCGGTCACTCCGATGTAGAACCACGTGTGGTTGGCGTGGTTGCCGCCTTGGAACGACTTGACGAACGTGCCCGGCATGAACAGACTGGCGCCGAAGGACAGCTGGAGATCCTTGGTCATCTGGTAGTTGCCGGTCAGGTCGATTTCCTGGCCGATAAACCGGCCGCTTTGGCCGGTGGGATCCAGGTATTTTCCACCATTCGAGGTCTTGTTGATCGAGCCGCCCGCGCCGTACCAGCCGTCCTTCTTATCGAAGAGCTGTTGGTAGTTGTACATCAGCTGAAAGTCCAGCCTGCTGTTCGGCTTGAAATCGATTCCCGCCATGAAGTGCTGCAGGTTCCGCAACCCGGTCAAGTCCATGTGGCCAAAGTTGGCGTGAAAGGCGCCGAACATGGAGTCCCACGTCCTTTGCACCTTGTTGGACGAGCCGCCTGAAGCAATATGGCCGCCAATGAACGCCGTCGCGGTTTTTGACAAGGGTTTGCATATCTTGGTGTGGAACATGAACCCTTCGACGTCCTTGTTCTGGTTGTAGCCGCTCTGCACCGCGCCTTCGGCGACAATCTTGACGTCGCCGAGCTTCTGTTCGGTCAGGTGGCTTAGCGCCCAGACCTGCAAATCTTTCTCGGGAGCTTCGTCTTGCTTGAACGTCAGCTGGGTCTGTCCGAACTTGGACTTGTAGGACGCGAACGAGGCCCACGCCCGGGGGTAGAGCTTGGTGTCGATGGCCAGCCGCCCGCCAAACACGTCCAACCTTTTGTTCGTAAACCTAATGCCCTCGTACACCTTGGAGACGTTGCCGAACTTGCCCATGCCCATGATGCGCTCGCCGGTGGTGATCACGTGCTGGCGCCCGAAGGTCACCTTTGCCGCACCGTCCTTCACGGTGACGTACGCCAATTCGACGTCCGAACGATCGGTCGTGTAGTCGTCAGCGTCGGTCATCACGGCGTCGTGGGCGTAGCGGTACTGGATGCGCCCGCTGACGTTCTTGCCGTAGGTGAAGTCGATGCTGGCGCGCAAGCGCGTGAAAACGTCGCGCCGCGTGTCTTCAACGGTTTTGTTGAAGTCCCTGTCGAAGCGAGACTCGTAGCGCGAGCGTATCTCGACGCTCGGCTTGAACTCGATAACCGGGTGCGAATCGGTTGCCAGCAAAAACATATTCCAGTCCCTCCACCAAATGATACAGGCGAACTCAGGCCAAGTATCGCTTCTATTTCTATCGTCAGATGATTTCCCAGATCATAGGGCAATGGAGCAACTAATGGCAAAGTCGGCGCCTTTTCGCGGGTAGCATCGGTAAATGGACGCCGCCAAAGAGATCGAAATCCTAATTCGGGCCAAATACCCGATCCTCTACCTGCTAACCTGGGAGGAGAGGCGCGCCGAGGATGCCATCGCTCGGGTTTGTTCGGAGCTCAAACGAAATGTTCATTTTTGGTCGGTGACCCAAGGCCTGCGCCCCCAGGTGAACCGCGCCTCGACGCAAAGCGCGTTGTCGGGCGAACTTGAGGTTCTAGCGCAGATGCATGAGGCACCCGAATACACGGTGTTCGTTCTGCGCGATTACCACCCCTACATGAAGGACGTGCGGGTTATCCGCCTTTTGCGCGACCTGGCCAGGCGTTTGCGGGGCAAAGCCCAGACTATCATCATACTTTCGCCTACACTCGTGTTGCCGAACGAATTGGAGAAAGACATAACCGTTCTTGACTTTGGTCTGCCGGAGGAGAAGGAAATTGAGGAGATGCTCGATAAGGCGATCGAGGCTGTTAAAGACAACGACCAAGTCAAGAGCAAACTGAAGCCGGCGGAGCGCGAGAAACTGATCAAGTCCGCCAGCGGTCTGACCTTGGACGAAATCGAGTCGGTGCTCGCCAGAAGCCTCGTTTCCAAGAAGCGTTTTGAATTGGAAACCTTCCTTGAAGAGAAGAAGCAGATCGTACGGAAATCGGGGTTGCTCGAATACTATCCCGCCGAAGAGCAGATCGGCGACGTTGGCGGCATGGAACTCCTGAAGGAATGGTTAGGTAAACGAACGGAATCTTTCAGCGATAAGGCGCGCAAGTTCGGGATTCCGGCCCCGAAGGGGGTCTTGTTGCTCGGCGTCCAAGGGTGCGGAAAGTCGTTGATTGCCAAGGCGATTGCCGCGCAGTGGAGTCTTCCGCTGCTGAAGATGGACGTTGGCCGGATTTTCGGGTCGCTGGTTGGCCAAAGCGAAGAAAACATTAGGAAGGCTATCAAAATAGCCGAGTCGGTTGCGCCGTGCATTTTGTGGGCGGACGAACTTGAGAAAGGTTTTGCAGGTATTTCGGGGAGCGGCGTCAGCGACGGCGGGACCACCATGCGCGTGTTCGCGACCTTCCTCACCTGGATGCAGGAGAAGACCAAGCCGGTGTTCATCGTGGCTACCGCCAACGACGTGACCGCTCTTCCGCCGGAGATGCTGCGCAAGGGCCGGTTCGACGAGGTTTTCTTCATCGATTTGCCGGATGCGGCCGAACGCGAGCAGATCTATGCGATCCACCTGGCCAAACGCAAACGCGACCCGAAGAACTACGACCTGAAGTCCCTGGCCCGTGCGTCGAAAGGGTTCAGCGGCGCCGAAATCGAGCAGGCGGTGGTGGGCGCGCTGTTTTCGGCCTTCGACGCCGGTCGCGAGCTAACCCAAGAGGACCTGCTCAATGAGACCAAGGCGGCCGTGCCGCTCAGCGTGATGATGGAGGAGGAGATCGACGAGCTGAGAACCTGGGCGCAGATGCGGACCCGTCCCTCCAGCCGCCGGAAAGGCGACTAGACCTTGCAGGCCCGGGGCCGCTTTTGGTATGCTATTTCATGATAGGGGTATAGCTCAGTTGGTAGAGCGGCGGTCTCCAAAACCGCAGGTCGCGAGTTCGAGCCTTGCTGCCCCTGCCAGGTTTCAGGTTCAAAGCCGGTATGGAATCCATGCCGGCTTTTTATTTTGTCGAGATGCATTGCTCCGGTGTTGTGCCGGAATGGCGACACCCTAAGGTTTCATACGATTTGCCTTTGTTCCAGATCGCTCTTGAATACCGTTGCGGCCAAGAACATTGACAAAGTCTTCCGGCGCATGAAACCTTACGCCAATACAAGGTTTTGGGCGCCTGATAGAATCTATCCGACCGCTCGTTCAACCTTTCTTGTTTGCGAGCTTCCAAGCGGCAACGAAATCGCGTGCGAGTTTTTCGATTGCTTCTTTCAACACGGTTCTCGGGGAGCGGGCAGAACCGGCATATCCTACAAGTGCTTTGTCCCAAACCGTAACCGTTGTGAAGCGTCCCGGAGAGATAAAGCCGGATCGCAGGACGGATACGTAGCAATGGTAGAAAAGGACTTCATTCGGCGTCTTCAATGTGAATATACTAATGTATAGCTTGCGCCGAAGGCCATCTGATTTGTTAAGGGCTTCTTTTTCCGTCCTTGGAAAGGCCAAGACAGCTGCCCTTATTTGATCTTCGGTTGATACAATCTTTGGGCCGCCTTCGCGCAGCGCGTTTCGAACCCATGTTTCGACGTCCGAGCGAGAGAGTTCGCTTTGCATGTTTTCGGGGAAAAACTCAACGAGGATACTGACATCCGGCAAATCGATCAGCCCTGAAACCTTTTCTTTGATCAACTCGATAGGCACGTCCTCTTCGTTAAGCAGAAGCGAAGTTGACTTTCCAGCCGATGCCGGTTTGTCTGGGTATGCTTCGCCTGCGATGAGCCAGAGGGGTACCGTAGCGGCAAGATCGAGATCCTTCGAAGAGATCGCGAAGTTGAGCGTTTGGCCCGACTCGAGCGAGCCGACAACCATGCCGACGACCTCTCCGCTCATATTCAACACGGGGCTACCGCTGCTGCCTGGCGAGACTCCGGCCGAGAGCTGGAGCAGATTCCGACCATCGACGCTTCGCTTGCCGGAGGCCAGCCCTTCGGTAATGCTGCCGGACAAGCCGAGAGGGCTGCCGATTACTACTATGCGGTCGCCGACGCCAACCAGATCATAGTCGCCAAGTTTCGGGCCTTTCTCCCGCGCCTCCCAGCCGGCATAGTAACCCGTCTCGAGGACGGCGATATCTCGCACGGGGTCTGCGGCTGTCAGGCCGCGAATTGGAGCCTCCTTGCCGTCTGAGAACACGATGGTCGCCTTTAGGGTTCCCTTGACGACGTGGAAAGCCGTGATCAGCCGGCCGCTCTCGTCAAAAAAGCCCGTTCCAGTGCCTCGATCCGTCTTGACCGTCACGACGGCTCTTGACCACTTGTCATAGATCTGCTTCGCGGTCAAGTTGCCAAACTGTTCAGCTGTCGTCATGGCCGACCAAACGAACAACAAAACCAAACTTGAGAGCGCTTTCATCTTTCCACCTCCTGCTGCCCGTAAATATCGGAATACGCCGATCTTCATTCTAAACTGTCATTCTATAGACGGAACACTTATTTCTACCTGTTAGCCGCTAATCTTCGACGCACAAGGGCTACGTGCTTTCACCATATTGTAACGCCGGCTAAGCCGGGCCGGTAGTGTCCACAAGAATGTGGAATGCTTGGGTTGCCCGGACTGCCGTCTTTGGGAGTTGCTGTTTGCTTTGCGTTGCGGCTTAAGATAGACTAGTCTGCGTAACGGCGGGGAACGAGATGAAGAAGGTTTCCACATTGTTGCTGATCGTCTTGCTTGCGGCGGCAGGCTGGGCCGAGGCCAAGAAGACAATCCGCTTCTGGGCGGTCACCGGCTCGATGAGGGACGTGGACATGTATAAGGAACTGTCTGCGGACTTTGAGAAGAAGACCGGAATCCGAGTGGAGGTAACCCCCCTCAGTTGGGGCAACTTTTTGACGAAATACTTCACTTCGATGGCCGCAGGCCTTCCTCCTGATATTGGCGTCACCAACCTTGGCGGCCCCATGGACTACGGCAGCGTCGGCGGCCTCGTTGATTTGCAGTAAGAGTTTCCGGACGAGATTGACGAGTTGAAAAGCCGGTTTTACCCCAACTTGCTACCCATGTTCACGTTCAAAGGCAAGCTGTTTGGTTTGCCGACCAACGTGACAACGCTGATCATGTACTACCGGACCGACACCTTTAGGCGGCTCGGCATAAAACCTCCGGCCACTTGGAGCGAGCTTAACGAGGCGATCCGTCGTCTGGAGGCCAACGGTTACCACTACTACTTTGGATGGACGCAGCGCGCACCGTGGGCCATCTCGCTTTACACGATGCCCTACGGGCTGCCCGGATTCTCGATGGGGACAGACGGAAAGCCCAAGGTCGATTGGGACAACCCGAAGTATTTGAAAGGCGTTTATCAGGGCCTTTCCCTCTGGCACATGCACGACTCCGCGGGCCTCGACGTTCAAAGCCGGATGATCGGCATGTTTCGTTCGGACGACAAGGAAAAGGCCGTCCCGCTGATCATCGACCTGCCCACGTATTACAGCCAGATCCCCAACGCCGCGCCTGAGCTGGCAGGGAAGTGGGATATTCTGCCGTGGCCAAAGGCCGATGACGGCCGGGAGCACAATGTCATCGGGGGCACGGCCTATGTGATCTTCCGCCTCTCGAAGCACAAGCGCGAGGCATTCGAATGGCTGAAGTATCTGAACACGCTCGAGGTGCAAAGGGCCATCATTCTTCACAGGCTCAGGCGGCCTGTCGACGAAGGTTGGGTTCACCATTTCGCCCGTTAAGGCCGTTTGGGGGCCCGAAAACGAGCACTTTTGGAGGCTCCCAGAAGTGCGTGCCAGCAGGCGCATCCGCGAGGTTGTTGCGTCGGTTGTGGATTCGTTCGCCACGGTGCCGCCCGTGCACGGGGCCGCCGAGGCTGGCCGTTTGGAATCAGGTGTGCTCGACCGCATGGGCACTTTCATTGTCGACCAGCTGGGAGTCAACGCCCGCAAGCATAACTTGGGTCGATGGGAATTGATCCAGGCTTACGCCCAAGGCCGTTTCCCGTAGGAGAAGCGGACGCTGGACGAGCGGGTGATGCGACAGCTTCAAAAAGAGTACGCGGCCGTCACGCCCGAAGCGCGCCGAATCGTTGAACGCGAAACCCGCTTCTACGACGAGCGCTATGGCAACATCATCGCTGAGCTCAAAGCGTATGAGAAGAAGCGCGACGTGCTCTTCACCGTCAAGTGGGCCATGGCGTTGGCCATCATCGCGCTGGCGGCTTGGATATTCGGGGCCCCCAGGCTTCGTCGGCACGCCACCTCCTACCTGTTCATCGGGCTGCCCGTGCTGCTTTCTCTGGTTTTCGTGGCGGTTCCGGCCGCCGTGGCGCTCTACCTTTCGATGACCCAATACCACTCGGTGCTACCCCTCTGGTCTACAAGGTGGGTTGGCGGCGAGAACTACGCCGAGGTGGCCCGAAGCGGCGACTTGGTCAAAAGCTTGGGCAGGACGGCGGTCTACGTTATCTTCACGTTGCCAGCCGGCATCGCGATTTCACTGGTTCTGGCTGCCATGCTCAACACCAAGTTGAGGGGAGAACGGTTTCTGCGGTTCGTGTTCTTTTCGCCGATGGTTACCAGCGTGGTCTCGATCTCGCTGATTTTCAGCCAGCTGTTCCTGGGATCGAAACAAGGATGGTTGAACGCTTTCCTCTCGTATTTGGGTTTGACACGCGACCCCATCCTGTTTCTTCACAACGAGTGGACCTTTTTGTATTGCGTGATGGTGCTGGCCGTGTGGAGCGGCTTGGCGTTCAACATTCTCATCTTTCTGGCCGGCCTCTAGCAGATTCCGAATACGCTCTACGAGGCGGCCGAGGTGGACGGTGCGTCGAGCGTTAGGCGTTTCTGGCACATTTCCCTACCCGGGCTGAGGCCTCAGGTAGCGTTCATCTCGATTTTGGGGCTCATCGGCGGGTTTCAAGTTTTCGAGCCTATCTACATGCTGGGAGGCGGCGCGGGCGAGGCCGGGGCGAAGTTCGGGCCAAACGACTCCGGCATGACGATGGTGCCCTTGGTGTACCGCACCGGATTTGAAACCTTTGAAATGGGCAAATCGACGGCTATCGCCTACATTTTGTTCGCCGTCATCTTTGTTTTCACCTATCTGCAACTCCGGGTGTTCAGGGAAAAGGCGGGTGCCGAGTGAAACGTCTCAAGCTGAACCGAGTCCTGGTTTATTTGGTCTTGACTCTGTTCGCGGCTGTGATGGCTCTGCCCTTCTACTACATGGCCATCACCTCACTCAAGGGGCACCGTGAGGTGACCCAGCCGACGCTCAGCCTGATCGTCCGCGAGCCGACGCTGGCCCCCTACACGGAACTTCTGGACGCCTCGTTGTTCGTCCGGGCTTGCGTCAACTCTTTCTGGATCGCTTTGGCGTTGACCTTGGGCAACATGGTGTTCGGCCCGCTGGCGGGGTATGCTTTCGCCAAGCACCGGTTTCCCGGCCCGGACAAGATTTTTCTGGCGTTGCTGGCAACCATGATGATCCCCGGAACGGTGCTTCTTGTGCCGGGATTCCTGCTTTTCCGGGATTTCGGTTGGCTGGACACTTGGGCGCCGCTGATCGTTCCAGGGCTCGCGGGAGTGTTCGGCGTGTTCCTTTCGCGGCAGTTCATTGACAAAATCCCCGACAGCCTGATCGACGCAGCCAGGGTCGACGGCTTTCCGGAATGGCGGATCTTCGGGAGCGTGGTGACGCCGCTCTCAAAGCCGCTTCTGGCCACGCTGGGCATCTTCACGTTTTTAGGCGCTTGGAACTCGTTCCTAGGCCCATTGATCATCCTGCTCGACGAGAAGAAGTTCACATTGCCGCTGGTTATTGCCATGCTCCAAGGACGGTTCGTGGGCAAAGAAAACGTTCAGATGGCGGGAGCGATGCTTTCGATCCTCCCGGTGCTGCTGGTGTTCTTCGTGTTTCAACAACAGATCGTCGAGAGCCTGGCGAACACGGGGCTCAAAAAATGAGTTGCCAGGGGCCCTCACCGCATAAGTTCGTCGTGCCCTACCCAAAAGTGCTGCGAATACTCGCCCGGCCGCAGCCAGATGAGCCCGGCTGGAACATGGGGCATTAGAAACCTCGCGACGCCCTGCGCCTCCTCGACCTTCAGCCTTTGTCCGTCATGCCGGGTGACGATCAGGTGGAGCAGGTCCTCCTCGCCCTCGAACTGATACCGGTACGGCCCGTAGCTGCCGCAATACGGGTTGTCCTCCGCCCCGAGCGCCCGGCTCGGAACTGTGGGATCGAAGTCCGGCAGAACAATCCGCACATTGCCCTCGATGCAACGGACAATCTCGTCCATGACCGCGTTTCGGCGCTCGATTTCGGCTTCCGAGGGCAAGTGGGGCATGTCTGTTCGGTCCGTGAGAGGCTGGTTTGCAAGGCGAATGGCGCCCTCGGAGGGATTCGAACCCCCGACGCCCGCCTTAGGACGGCGGCGCTCTATCCCCTGAGCTACGAGGGCGCTTAAGAACTCGACTATACCCCAAATCCGGCAACGGGACCCTGCTTCATTAAATATACCGGGTTCATCGTCCAAAAGACCCGCAGCCCGAAAGGCATGTGGAATCACTTGAGTATGAAACGCATCATCCTACTCCTGGCAGTCATCGGAGGGTGCTTGGCGGTAGGGTGCGACAAGATCAGGGCGGTCGAGATGGACCAAGGCAAAGTCGACCGCTTGATGGACACCATCGCCAACAGCAACGGCTGACGGCTAAGGATTTTTGAGCAACAACAAAAGCATGACCACGGGCGTCTTGGCCTTCACGCTGTGGGGAAGCTCGGGTTGCATGAAAACGAAGGCCCCGGACTTCGCGATGCGAGGCTGACTGCCCAGGGTCAGCTCCGCCTCGCCGGAAAGAAAGTGCAGGACGGCCGGCATCGACGCCGTATGCTCCGACAGCTCCTGCCCCGCATCGAAGGCGAACACCACCGCCTTGAGGCGATCGTTGTTGAGCAGGGTGCTGCTCAAGATGCCGTTCGACGGGACGTCGACCTCCTTGGCGACGTCGGCTATGTGGCAGAAAAGCTCTTGATCGGACATCAGAAAAGCCCTTCTACCGACAGGTAGCGCTCCCCGGTGTCGTAGGAGAACCCAAGGACGCGGCTGCCCTTCGGGATCTCGGGCATCTTCTTGGCGATGGCTGCGAGCGTCGCGCCAGAGCTGACGCCCACGAAAAGACCCTCCTCGCGGGCAGCGCGCCGGGCGAAGTCGAACGCCTCGTCCTCGCTGACCGTGATGGCGCCGTCAAGCACCTCCCGATGAAGATTGGCCGGTATGAAGCCCGCCCCGATTCCCTGGATCTTGTGCGGGGAGTGCTCGCCGCCCGATATCAACGCCGACTTTTCAGGCTCGACGGCGAAAACCTTCAGGTTCGGAAACTTCGGTTTCAGAACCTCGGCCACCCCGGTGATGTGACCGCCGGTGCCAACGCCGGTGATCAGGTAATCGAATCCCTCGGGGAAGTCCTCGAGGATCTCGCGAGCCGTTCTCTCCCGATGCACCTTCACGTTGGCCTCGTTCTCAAACTGCATCGGAATCCAAGCGTTCGGCGTGGAGGCGGCGATTTCATTGGCCCGCTCGATGGAGCCCCTCATGCCTTTCTCACGCGGGGTCAAATCAAGCTCGGCGCCATAAGCGGCCATCAGGCGGCGGCGCTCAATGGACATCGATTCGGGCATCACCAAAATCACCCGGTAGCCCTTGACCGCCCCGACCATGGCCAGGCCGATGCCAGTGTTGCCGGAGGTCGGCTCCACAATCACGCTGCCGGGCTTGAGGATTCCTTTTTGTTCTGCGTCCTCAATCATCGAGAGCGCGATGCGGTCCTTGATGCTGCCTCCCGGGTTGGCCCTCTCGAGCTTGATCCAAACTTCACAGTCGCATCCATAGAGGCGGTTGATGCGCAAGTGGGGTGTGTTGCCGATCGTCTCTAGGATGTTGTTCGCTTTCATGGTTTCTCCTTATTAATGGAATTAGGCCCTGTCAGGCTCAGATGTAGTAGTCCAGCAGACCGCTCGCCTGGGTTTGAGATCGGACGCTGATCTCGCTCTTGTGAAAAACGACGGAGCCGGCGGGCACACTCTCAGTCAGCCAAACATTGCCTCCTATAATGGTGTCGTCTCCCACCACGGTATCGCCACCCAGAATGGTGGCTCCGGCGTAAATCACGACGTTGTGCCCAATGGTCGGGTGCCGCTTCTTTTTGACCAGTTGACGGGACACGTATAAGGCTCCCAGTGTGACACCTTGATAAATTTTCACATTGTTGCCAATCGTGGTTGTTTCTCCGATTACGACCCCGGTCCCGTGGTCGATAAAGAACGACTCTCCGATTTTGGCCCCAGGGTGGATGTCGATACCGGTCCGCCGGTGGGCCAGTTCCGTCAGAAGGCGCGGTAAGAGCGGCACCTTGAGCTCGTACAGTGCATGCGCAATGCGGTAAACGGCGATCGCATAAAACCCTGGGTAGGCGAGGATTACCTCGTCCACGCTCTCAGCCGCCGGATCGCCCTTGAAAATCGCCTCGGCGTCCATCATCAGCATCCGGTAGACTCCGCCCAGTTTGCCCACGAACTGGTCGGCAATTTCGTTGATGTGGACTTTTCGGTAGTGCGGAAGATACGAGAGCAGGACTCGAGTATCCAAGCGGAGCCCGTCGACCTCCGCTTCCACGCCGATCGGATTGCACTGAACAGCAGAAGCCAGGTGCGGAAAAAGCAACCCAAGGGAACGGTCGAGAAAATCAGGGATCATTCGCGATATTTGAGGCGAAAGACGGTACTTGCTCCTCGCTTCGGCAAGCGTTTCTACGAGCTCGGTTTGCGGGTTCGGCAACTCAGTCATAGGCGAATTCCTTTGTTCACAAGCGGGTTGGTTCGCGGTGCATTCGCAAACAGACCATCAGACTACCTGAAGCCGGCAGGGACGATAAGGCTATGCTAAACCTCTTGCAATCAAGTAAAATAGTGTTCGAAAGCTGGCGGATCGTCTAATGGTAGGACAACGGTTTTTGGTGCCGTACGTCAAGGTTCGAGTCCTTGTCCGCCAGCCATTTTGTTTTCGGTTCTAACTCCTTACCAGAATCGTCTAATTCAGCACGATCGCAAGCTTTTGGCCTGCAGCCAGCACGGTCGTCGCGGGCAAGTCGACGACCGCGATCCCCTCTTCGCGCTCAACCTTGGAGATCAATCCAATTTCGCCCAGAGACGCGTTTACGCGGCCGGCCCGAGCTCCTTGGGGCAACCCAACGCGGACCTGGCGCACGGCCAGCTTGCCCCACCTCACGTCGATCTCGCACTTTAGCCCGCCTCGTGAAAGCTTTTGGGAGTACACGCCCCAGCCCTCCGCGGCCGTGAAGAACGACCGGTGGTCTTCGGTCCGCCACTTGGGGTTGAAGCCGATGACTCCGGCCGGCCCGTCGTAAAGGAATCCCTGGGAGGCCAAAAGCAACGACCAAACGCTCATCGCCCTCGCGTAAAACTTCCCGCACTCGTCGTCGCCGAAGGGGTTGCCGGTGGTGTCCCACCCATAGGTCATTCCGGTCCTCAGCCTGCCGTCGTATCGGTCCGATGCGGCAAGCGCCAGCATGTACCCTTCGCGCAAGAGGCCGAACATGACCATCGTGGCCGCCGCCGAGTACTCAAAGCCCGACATGACCTCGTCGCCGTAAAGAATGGTCGGGATCGGCCGAGGCCCTTTGGGCCACTTGATCATCTGCGTTCCGGGGTCGTCGTCGGCGACGAACCGACGGGGCGCTTGCAGGACGCCGTGGAAATCGGGCTGGAAGTTGTAGCGGACGATTGACCTGAGCGCCTCTTGGATGCGGTCGAGCGGGTAGGCGTGCCGAATGCCCAGCATTTCGCCCCACCACTCGCCTAGCAACTGATCGATGGAGCAACCGTTGCCGTAGTCGCTGCGCGGCTCCGGGTCAGCAATCTGGATATAGTACTCGCCATTCCACAGCGTCTCGTTCTGAGCCTTGGCCCCGGCGGCACGAATTCTTTTATAGCGCTCGGCAGCGTTCCGATCGCCTTGAAGAACCGCCATCTTTTCGCAGGCCCCTAGTGCCGCCAGGTAGAGCGTGCCGATCCAAGACGTGCTGCCTCCTAGTTCCCCATCGAGCGTGTTCCACTGGGCGCCGGCCAGCACCCCGTCCTCGTCCTTGTCCCACCTCTCGATCGCGGCGTCCATCGCCTTGCGGGCTTTCGGCCACATTTGGGCCAGCCATTGGCTGTCTTTGCTGCAAAGGTGCTCGCGGTACACGCCGAGGATGTCCCCCAGTTGCCCGTCCGCGGCAGGCGGATACCCTGGGTGCCTATGGGGCAGGCTTCCGTCCGGCTTCTGATAGGCGAAGGTCGCCTCGCGCATAATTCGCGCGATCTCGGGATAGAGCCTCGCGTGGCCCTGGGCATAGTGCCAAACGTGCGTGCAACTTCCGTGGCAGCAACCCCCAGCCGGGTTGCAACCCTCCCATGCGCCAAAGTGATTGTCTTTGGCCCAAAAGCAGGTCTTGCTGCGCAGGATGGCCATCTGCCCGGTCATCCGGTCGAGCAACCAATGCGGCAGGTTGCTGTCATAGACCGCCCGATGATAGGCGGCCGTGTCGGCCGAAAGCCGGTCGAAGTTGTCGGCCACATAGCGGAGCACGTCGCGGGCCGAGGACCACCAGTTGGCGTACATGTTGCCGGTGTGGCTCCACCCGTCCACGCCCCCGTGAACGACGTTCGGGAAGTGCCAAGTCAAGATGAACGTGAAGGTTTGCTGGGAACCCGGCTTGGCGAAAAGGGGAACGAGCACCGCCCCGGCGTAGGTCTGCCCGGCCGGCGAGCGGTCGGTGCTCTGCCCTTCAAGCGCGCCGACCCGCGGACCAATGTCATTCCAGTCAAGCACCATTTCGCACGGAGCGTCGATCACGGCGAGCGCCATTTCCCCAAATCCCGGGGAGTCGGCGGGCCTGTCCACCGACATCAGCACGCCTGTCGCCCGGCCCGCTTGAACGGCGCTGTTGACGTTTCCGCCGAACGACGGGTGGCGCGTGCCAACGATCGCGCCCTCCCCGGTGTAGCCGGCCGCGTTCAGCTGAACGGCGACCAGCTGGGCGGCGACGTCTTCGTTCGTCTTGTTCTCGAGCGTCACCTCGAAAACGGCGCAGGGGATCGCCGAGTCCTTGGCGTTCAGGGGGATCATCGGGTTGTACGCCTTCAGGCTCACCGTGAGGGGAACGCTACTGTCCTCGAAATCGTACCAGGCGAACGGGTACTCGCCCCGAAACTTCAGCGAGTCCATTGCCGCGAAGGTACCCGCTTTCACGGTCTGCAGAGCCCTTTTGACGCCGTTGACCTCGATGCCGATGAAACTGAGCGGCACAAAGGCCTGTGTGAAGTTGTTGAAGATTTGCCAAACGGCGCGCTCACCCTTGCCGTTCATTTGAAGGGTGCCGGAGCCGATGCCGCCCACACCGAACATAATGGCGTCCAAGCGATCCTTCTCGTAAACCCGCGTGCCGCCCTCGGCGAAGAGCCGTTTGTCGTTCAAACGGTTCTGGGTTTTTGCCAGCTTGGACTTTGCGGCTTCTTCCCTTTTCTTTTTCACAAGATCGGCGAGTTGCTTGGATTTGGCGGCCCAACCGGCGGCGGCCACATGCGAGGCGATGGAGGCCGAGCCTAAAAGTTCACGGTAAATGGCCAAGTGGGCGATCGACATGGCGCACAGCTCGCTTCCCTTTAAATCGGAAGCTCCGACGACCAGCGGCCGGTTGCGTTGCGCGTCGTTGATAGGCGCTGCCGCTTGAAGGTCCAGCATGGCGCCGTTCCAGTAAAGCTGACAAGCGCTCTTTCCGATGACCAGGGCCAGGTGGTGCCACTCGCCGGTCTTGATCGGCCCCGTCGGAAGCGTCGCCTGGGTGAGATGGTGCCCGTTCCAGACCATTAGTTGGCCAAGATCGGAGGCCACGTGAATGCTGAATCGGGTTTCCGCCGAGCTGAGCCGCTTCGCGACCAGGCAAGGGTTGTAGCCACCGACTGGGCGCGAGTCGATGCGGAAGAAAAACTCTACCGTCGTGTTAGGCAAATCGAGCTCCGGGCACGGGCCCATGGAAACGGAGCTCTTGCCGTCCAGCTTCAGGCACTTTCCGCCGTCCGGACCCGCGTCGTAGAGGGCCGCACCTAGCACAGGCTCCGCATTGGCAGTCCCTTTGACGGCTTCAAGGCCGCCGTCGAACGGCCAATAACCCGACAAAGAAGCCTCACGGAGAATAACTTCGCGACACTTCTGCTCTGGGACCCACTTCCGCCCCAAGGCCGTCGCGGCCGCCCCCGCGCCTAGGGCCCCAAGAAACTGCCTGCGTCCAATTTTGCCCATTCCGTCACCCTTGAACGGTGATTGGCGCGATTCTACCCAAGCCGGTCCTGCGACAGGGCAGATCAAAGGGGATTTAAGGATGATTCAGAGCATTAGGCCGGCGTTTCGATTTATGGTGGGCAAGGAGGGACTCGAACCCTCACCCCGTGAAGGACTGGAACCTAAATCCAGCGCGTCTACCCATTTCGCCACTCGCCCACGGCAAAACCTAATGATACCCCGGCCTTGGTCGGGCCTCCGTTCGTCATTCGCCCCCAGCCCTTTGGAAGCGGACCTCGGCGACTGCCCAACCCAACCGATTCGAAAGTGTGAACGTGCCGCCGAGGCTTTTGGCCAAGGAGTCGACGATTTGAAGGCCCAAGTGCGACGACTTGGCAGGATCGAAGTCGGCCGGCAACTGATCGCCGTTGTTCGAAACGAAAAGCGCCACCTCGCCGTCGACGTTCTCGACCGTCACATGCACCTCTCCGCTGGCCGTGTTCTTGAACCCGTGCTCGATGGCGTTCATGATCAGCTCGTTTAGCACCAGTGCAACCTGTGTGGCTTGGTTCATGTTCAGGCGGAAGTCGTCGCCCCTCACTTGAAAAGCGATGCGCCGGTCCGGAAGGATGAACGAGTTTTGCTGGTGCGAGACAAGCGTTTCGGCCACCGAGCGGATGCCGACCGTGTCGAGGTCCTCGCGGCTGAGCAGGTCGTGCACTGACGCGATGGCGAGGATGCGGTTCAGGCTGTCGTTCAGCGCCTCCTCGATGGACACGTTGTGCGCGGACCTCAGCTGAAGGCGAAGCAAAGAGGCCACCTGCTGAAGATTGTTTTTGACACGGTGATGCATTTCCTGCATCAACGTAGAACGCACCTGAAGCTTGGCGTGCTCGATCGACACAGCGGCTTGCTTCGCCAGAGTCTCCAATGCCCGGATCTCGTCGGCGGAGAAGTCGCGGCACTCGCCCGTGTAGCAGCTCAGCACGCCGACGGTGCGGTCTTGAATCATTAGCGGAATGCAAATCATGGACCGAAGCCCTTGTTCGATGGCGAGGTCGTGGCCGATGTAGTCGTCCTCCACCTGCACGTCGGGAACGATGATCGGCCGTCTCTCGTCGATGGCGCGCCCAGCGATCGACTCTCCAAGTTTAATCGCACGTTTTCGTTGGTAAGCCTTAGCCGGTGCTTGGGTGGCCCGCAAAACCAATTCGTTGTTCCGTTCGTCCAGCAATCGCACCGTGCACACCTTGTAATCGAACTGCTGCGCTGTCAGATTGACCAGGACTTGCAAGATCTCCTCAACGTACGGCGACGTGGCGATCGTCTTGGACACCTCGCTGAGCGCCCCCAGGTGGTTCGACTGCGCTCCCCTCTGGTGGATGTTGCGAAACGCGCTAAGGCAGAGGGCGACGTGGGAAATGGCATCGACGCATTTCGCCTTGATCCTAGCGTTGAAAGACCACGGCTCCGACTTTTTGAGAAGCACCGAGCCAAGCTTCTCCCCGTCCTGAACCATCGTGACGATCGCCGCGCTCTCCCAAGGAGGGTCGTCCATACCGGGATAGGTCACGTGTTCGGGGTGCTGGGGCATGCGTCTTGGCACAAACACGTTTTCACCTCTTAAAAATCCCGCGCCCGTCACCCCAATCCCGAAGCCGAGCTTGAGGTGGTTGACCAGCTCGGGCGTGCTCGTGCTGGCCCGCAACAACAGGTTGTCGCGGTCGCCCACGACGAAGATGTCGCACGCATCAACCTGGAAGGCCCTCTTCAGCTCCCAAGCGATCTCGGACAGCATCTCGTCCTCGGACTTCGCCCGGGACATCGACATCACAAACGATCTCAGAAGCTCCTCAGTCTTGGGCATCTTCCGTCTGCCTGCCCTCCTCGGGTCCTATGGCGGTCACGCTGATTTGGCTCTCGGCCAAAATGTCCTGGGCCAGAGCGACGGTCTGATCGTTCGATACGGCATTGATGCGCGACAGCGTCTCCTCGATGGGCACCTCGCGGCGGTGATACAGTTCCTGCTTGGAAATCCGGAGCATGCGCGCGCTCATGCTCTCGAGCGCCAGCACCGTGTTGCCGCAAATGAGACGCTTGGTCCTTTCGAGCTCTGCCTCATCAAGCCCGTTGTTGCGGACCTTGGCGAACTCCTTTTTCACGAGGTCGAGCACGATCGGCCATTTCTCCGGCGACGTTCCGCCAAAAACGGTGAAGGTGCCGCCCATGGCGAAAGTCTGGGTGTAGCTGCCGATGGCGTAGGCGAGTCCGCGCTTTTCCCTGATCTCTTGAAACAGGCGGCTGCTCATGCCCCCGCCCAGCGCGGCATCCAGAACAGACAGCGTGTAGAGCCTGTCCTCGTCATACACCGAGCATGCGTCCGATCCGATGCAAAAATTCACCTGCTCGTTGTCCTCCACCCGGTAGTTGGAGCGGCAAACGGGCACTGGTTTTTCCAGTTTGACTTCGTCTTGTCCGCCGGGCAAACCCCCGAGCAGCCGGTGCGCCAGATCGACAAGCATCGCGGCGTCGACTTGGCCGGTAGCCGCCAGTAAAACGTTCGAACCACGATATCTCCGGTTCATATACCGGACGATCGTGTCGCGAGTGGTCGAGCAGATCGACTCCAAGCTTCCGAGAATCGAATAGCCGAAGGAGTGTCCGGGCCAGCGGCATTCCATATGAAAATCGTGAACGCAGTCGCTAGGCTCGTCTTGCGATCGTTTGATCTCCTCCAAAATGACGCCGCGCTCGCGGTTGAGCTCTTCCTCGTCGATCACCGATGCGGTGACCATGTCGCTAAGTACATCGACAGCCGTTTCGACATCGTCGGCAAGCACGTGGCAGTAGAAACAGGTGGTCTCCTTGTCCGTGAACGCATTAATCGCTCCGCCGCGGCCCTCGATCTCCTCGACGATCTCTTTCGCCGTTCGATTTGCGGTTCCCTTGAAAAGCATGTGTTCGATGAAGTGCGACACGCCGCGCTCGTCGTCTTGCTCGTAGCCGCTTCCGGTGTGGCACCAAAGTCCGATCGCGGCCGATTTGACATAGGAAACGGGCTCCACCAGGACGCGGACGCCATTTGGCAAGGTTGATTTGATAAGGTTGCTCATAGTGTTTCAGGCGATCGAGGCCGAGAGTGCTCCCAAACGATCGCACACGAGTTGGATTTCATCGCCTCTTTCAAGATACCGGCCAATCTGGCGGTTGACGTCGAAAGGATCGGCCGGTTGCATCAAGATGACGTCCCCGGGAACGAGCGGGCACGATTCGCTGCAATGGCTCATCGCCCCAGACGCGCTGGCCGCCAGTTCGGACGCCCGAAAAACGACCTTTTCTTCTCCGTTGATGCGGACGGAAACCGTCAATCGATACGTCTTGCCGTCGGCGCGCCATTCGATGTCTTCCTCCAGCTCGTCCGGGGTCGTGATCGCCGGGCCAAGCACCATTCCGACATCGAAGTGCCGGCCGCTGTGGCGGTCCTCTGTTTCAACGTTGTTGGCCATCACAAGGGCAAGCGACAACCCCAAAAGGACTTCTTCCGCTTTGTCTGGGTTGATCCCGGAGGCGTTGGATGCGGCGACAAGCACCACGCATGGGAGAAACGAAAGGCGCTCGATCGATGGCGGCTTTCTTAGGATGGCCGACGGCCCCAAAAGGACGCTTGGGTTCAAGTAACGAAACGCAAGCGGCAAGCCGTGATCGAACAGCCTGACCGAGGGTGGACGGCCGATGGGAGCCAGCAGCCTTACCTCGTTCCACTCATGGATGGCGATGGGATTGGTGCCGTCCGTTTCGTAAATCTTCCCGCCGTATACGATTCCCGACCTCGGGCAACCCGGCGCCGAGGCCAAGTCGAATCGACATAACTTCACGCCAACAGGGTACCCCGACGCCGCAAGCAAGCAACCGAAACATTGGCCCTACCCCAAAGATTGACTTGAGTCCCGTTTTCAGGTAGCATGCCAAAGAGATCTTGCCGTGTTCTCTTGGGCAGGGCAACAGCGACGCATATCAGGAGTGAGGAATGCCCCTAAAGGTATTGGTTTGTGACGATGAGCGGCATATTGTACGGCTGATTCAGGTGAATTTGGAGCGCCATGGTTACACGGTTATAACGGCCTTCGACGGCAAAGAAGGGCTCGAAAAAATCCGTTCGGAGAAGCCCAACCTGGTGGTCTTGGACGTGATGATGCCGTACATGGACGGGTTCGAAGTTTTGAAAAACATCCGCCGCGAGCCCGAAACCGAGAACTTGCCCGTCATCATGTTGACCGCCAAGGCGCAGGACAAGGACGTTTTTGAGGGCTACCATTACGGCGCGGACATGTACCTGACCAAGCCCTTCAACCCGATGGAACTGGTCACGTTCGTCAAGAGAATCGCCCAGGGGACCGATGAGCCAAGCGGACCCAAGCGCTACGACCTGTAGTTTGTCAACGGGGGCTTTGCACACGTTCGGCGAAGCCCTTCGTAGGTTGCAAGCGAGTTATGTTTTCGGTAAAAACGGCGCGACTCTTGAGTGCAGGTGCAAGCGATGTTTTACGATATCGACCTCTTGAAGGACACGAACCCGGTTCTTTTGGCAGTGTGGCCCGCCGCGCTGAGCGTGGTCGCTTTCTTGATTTGGTACTTGGGATATCGTAAAGAAGAAACCGGCGACAAGGCACCCTGGAAATGGCTGGCCTTGCTGTTTTTGGCAGCCTCTCTTGCGATTGGGGCCAGCGCGTTGATTCTCGTTTTTTCCGGTGACTACGCTCTGGTATACGACCAGCTTGGCAGGCGCGTCCGCTACGCCCTTTACGTTGCCGGCGCCCTGCCGATCGCCGGTTTGGCGGCCATCATCGGCCTGTCCGTCTTCCAAAGGCTGAACAACGCTCAGCGGTTCTAAACGGCCGCCGGTTCGTGCCCACACGCTTCGACGGGTTTGAGGCTAAAATAGGGCTATGTCCGTTGAGATCCTGATGCCTGAATTGGGCGAGTCGGTCCACGAGGCGACGGTCAGCAAGTGGCTGAAGCAAGTGGGCGACACCGTCCAAGAAGACGAACCGATCGTTGAGATCATGACCGACAAGGTCAATACGGAGTTGCCGTCGCCGGCATCGGGCATTCTTGGAAAAATCCTCGTACCCGAAGGCGGTTCGGTGCAGGTTTTCGCCCCTATGGGCATCATTCTTGAGGAGGGTGAGGAGTTGGCCGAGGAGAAGCCGGCCTCAACGCTCACCCAAGCTTCGGCGCCTGCGCCCGTCCAGTCGCCTCCGGCCGACCACTCGCGCCGCGGGTGGTTGACGCCGGTCGTCCGCTCGATGGCCGAAAAGCACGGACTTACGGACGGCGACCTTCAAGCCATTCGAGGCACCGGCGAGGGCGGGCGGATTACCAAGCGAGACGTCGAAGCGTACATCGCCGCCGGCAAAGCCAAGCCTATCCGAACCGCTCCGGCTCCCATTCCAACGCCGCCGCCCGTTTCCGCTCCGGCGGCCCAGGCCTCTCAGGTGCTTCCGCTTGCCGGCATGCGCAAGATGATCGCCGAGGCGATGGTTCGCAGCGCCCAAGTCCCGACCGTGTCGACGGTCACCCAGGTCGACGTGACGCGAATGGTGCAGTTCCGAGAGCGCAATAAGGATGAGTTTCAAGCTCAGCACGGCGTCAAGCTGACCTTCACGCCTTTCTTCCTGAAGGCCGCCACCGAAGCCCTGATGGAGTTCCCGCTGGTGAACGCCAGCCTCGGCCCCGACAATCAGATCGCCATGCACCAATCGGTCAACCTGGGCATTGCCGTGGCGCTCGGGGAGAAGGGCGACGAGGGGCTAATCGTCCCCGTCATTCGGAATGCCGAAAGCAAGTCGATCGTCGAACTTGCCAAGGAAGTCGATCGGTTGGCGCGGGCCGCTCGCTCGAACACCTTGACCGTGGCCGACGTGCAAGGCGCCACCTTCACCGTGACGAACCCCGGCACTTATGGCGCCCTCTTCGGCACGCCGATGATCAACGCTCCGCAGGCGGGCATCCTTGGCGCCTACGCCATTCAAAAAATGCCTGTTGTCATTGACGACATGATCGCCATTCGGTCGATAATGCACTTGGTTCTCACCTATGACCACCGTTTGGTGGACGGCCTGTTGGCGGGCCGGTTCTTGGCATCGATCCGCGACCGCCTGCAAGGGTTTGACTTCCTTCGTTAACCCGATATGCGAGCGGTGGGCCTAATGGTCTAAAATAAGGCTTCGGAGGTTTTCACTGAATGAAGAGGATTGGAGTCCTAACAGGCGGCGGTGACGTTCCTGGTCTGAACCCATGCATTAAGGCGCTGGTTTATCGCGCGATCGACGAAGGCTACGAAGTCGTCGGTTTTCGGCGCGGTTGGGGCGGCCTGTTGAACTATGACCTTGACGATCCCGAAAGCAGCAGCCAACATGTAATCAAACTTGACAAGCAGGTGGTGCGCACGATTGACCGAACAGGCGGCACGTTCTTGCACACCAGCCGGACGAACCCGGGCAACACTCGCGAAAAGGATGTTCCCGCCTTTTTGCAGAGCAAGAAGCCCGCTCCGAAGGAGAACGGCCGGTACGACTTTACCCCCCACGTCATGAAGGTCCTTGAGAAGGAAGGCGTGGATGCCCTCGTTCCGATCGGCGGAGACGACACCCTTAGCTACGCCCATCGTCTGCACGAGGAGGGCTTCCGCATGGTCGCCATCCCCAAGACGATGGATAACGACGTCTATGGCACCGACTACTGCATCGGCTTCTCAACGGCCGTAACGCGCAGCGTTGAGTTCATCCACAACCTGCGAACCAGCACCGGAAGCCACGAGCGGATCGCCGTTGTCGAGCTATTCGGACGCAACTCGGGCGAAACTTCGCTGATCGCCTCCTATCTGGCGGGCGTTGACCGCGCGATCATTTCGGAGGTGCCCTTTGACTGCCACCGCCTTGCCGAACTGCTGGTAAAGGACAAGAAGGACAACCCCAGCAACTACGCGATGTGCACCATCTCGGAAGGCGCGGCCATGACCGACGGCGAAATCGTCGAGAGCGGCGAAGAGGACGCCTACGGGCACAAAAAACTCGGTGGAATCGGTCAGCGCACCAGCGACTATATCAAAAAGATCACCGGCGAGGAGATGCTTTACCAATCCGTCAGCTATCTGATGCGTTGCGGCGCGCCCGACTCGATGGACCTGATGGTTGCCGTCAACTACGCGAACTTGGCCGTCACGCTGATCAAGCGCGGCGCCTCGAACCGCATGGTGGCCCTGCGCAACGGGACCTACACCAGCGTCGAAATCCCGATGATCATGGAAGGCGTGAAGCGCGTCGACGTCGAAGAGCTATACGACAAAGAGAACTACAGGCCGAAGGTCTGGAACGTCGAGGGCAAGCCCCTCTTCCTTTATTGATCTTCTATCCGTGTTGAGCAAAACGAGGCCGTCCACGGGCGGCCCCGTTTGCTTTTCAGCTTGCCAACCGTCTTTCCTGAGCCTTGCAGGCGTTGGCAAACCGCTCCAGTTCCGGGCGCAAGCCCTCGAAAGCCTGCCTAAGCTCGCCCATGCGCGCATTCATCGCCTCAAGATCGCCGGCTTTTCCCGCCTTTTCCATCTCGTAGGCGACGGCCCTGAGGGCCTCGCCGCCGACGTTGGCCGCCGCGCCCTTGATGCCGTGGACCTGCCTCTCTGCGGTTTGGACGTCGCCGACCTCAAGACTGGCCTGCAACGATTCGATCTGGGCGGGGATGTCCTCCAGGAAAACGCCGATCAGCTCGGCGGCCAGTTCCTGGTCGCCCATCAGCCTGTCGAGCATGCCTTGCCTGTCGAAGACCGGCTTTGTTGCGCCGAACGGGGATGCTTGCCGGGTCTCATGAGGCGCGACCTTGGGCTCGCTTTCTCTGCCTGCTGCGGGAAGCCACTTCTTGAGAGCCTCGCTTAAAGCCCGAGGCGAGACCGGCTTTGGAACGTAGTCGTTCATCCCCGCTTCCAGGCATCGCTCCCGGTCGCCCTGCATTGCGTGCGCGGTCATGGCGATGATGGGAACGTCCGGGTTCAGCACCCGGGGCTCGCCCGACCGGATTTGCCGCGTCGCCTCGTACCCGTCCATCTCGGGCATCTGAACGTCCATCAGCACAAGGTCATAGTCAATCAGGCGCAAGGCCTCAACCGCCTCTTTGCCGTTGGCCATTGGGTCCGCCTTCAAACCAAGCTTTTTCAAGATTCCGATCGCCACCTGCTGGTTCGTGATGTTGTCCTCGGCCAGGAGAATGCGGGCTTTGGTGTGCGAGAAGTCCTCGACGCCCGCGCGATTGTCGGAAACGGCTCCAATCTGGCTTGAGGCCCCCGTCGCCGCGCCCATCGCCGCCGCGATCGACGCCTTTAGCTCACTCTGACGCACCGGCTTCATGGCATAGCCGGCAAATCCGACCTCCTTGTAAGTGATTGTCTCGGTGCGCGATCCGACCGAAGTGAGCATCAGCAGAACGGTTTCCGCCATCTCCGGGCTGGCCTTGATGGCCCGGCCCAGCTCCAGGCCGTCCATTTCCGGCATCTGCATGTCCAAAACAGCCAGCTTGAAAGGATCTCCGTTCGTAACGGCTTGGGCAAGCGCCTCAAGAGCCTCTCGACCGCTCGCGGCCTCCTTGGGGCGCATGCCCCAAGCCGTCAGCCAATTCGCGAGGATCTCTCGGTTCGTGACGTTGTCGTCCACGATCAAAACGTGCAAGTCCTCGAGATCGGCCGGCAAAACAACCGCCTGCCGCGCCCCGTTGGGGTCCACCATGAACCTCGCCGTGAAACAAAACTCGGACCCTTGGCCCTCGACGCTGCTCACGCCGATCTCGCCTCCCATCATCTCGGCAAGTTGCTTCGAAATGGCCAGGCCGAGGCCCGTGCCGCCGTACTGACGTGTCGTGGAAGCGTCCACCTGGCTGAACTGCTTGAACAGCCGGTCCTGCTTGTCGGCCGGGATTCCGATGCCGGTGTCGCGTACGGAGAAAAGCAATGTGCAAGGCTCCTCCCCACGTTCGCTCAGCTCGACAGCCTGCACCTTCAGCACCACCTCGCCACGTTCGGTGAACTTCAGTGCATTGCCCAACAGGTTGGTCAACACTTGCCGCAAGCGTCCCGGATCGCCGATGAGACCAACCGGAACCGCTGGCGATATGTCGCAGATCAGCTCCAAGCCCTTTTCCTGGGCCTTGCACCCCATCGTAGCCACCAGGTCCTCGATCAAGCTTTGGAGGTTGAACGGAAGCGACTCGAGCTCGAGCTTCCGGGCCTCGATTTTGGAAAAGTCCAGAATGTCGTTGATCAGTCCGAGGAGGGCGTCGGCGCTTGACTGCACGATTTCCGCGTACCGGCGCTGGTCCTGGCTCAGCTCGGTGTCGAGCAACAGACCGGTCATGCCGATAATGCCGTTCATCGGCGTGCGGATCTCGTGGCTCATATTGGCCAGAAACTCGCTCTTGGCCACACTGGCCGCCTCTGCCTTCTGGCGGGCTTGCTCCAGCTCCAGGTTCTTGAGCTCGACCTCGAGAGCGTACTTTTGGACCTTTTCCTCGGCGGCCTTGCGATCGCTGATGTCGACGAAGCATTCGATCAGCATGTTCCGGTCGTTGATCGTCACCTGCTTGGCCGATTTTAGGATGGGCAGGCAGCTTCCGTCGGCCCGCATGAGGACCCTTTCTGAGTTGTCGATGTTCAGTCCCCGATCGCAAACAGGGCAACACCCTTTCTCATTTGGGCATAACAAAGAGTGGCACACTTGGCCCACAATGCCCTCGATCGGCGCGCCGAAAAGCTTTGCCGCGTGCGCGTTGGCCATCTCGATCACGCGAGTCTCCGGGTTGACGACAATCACGCCCACGGCAACGTTCGAGAGGAGTTCGCGCTGGAAGATCTCTTGCTCTTGAATAAACTTCTCAATCCTCTTACGTTCGGTAATGTCCCGAACAATTCCGACCGCGTGCCACTGGCCGTATAGTTGGATGGACGAAACCGACAGGGACACGTCGATCTCTTGACCGTCCCGGCGACGAGCTTGAACTTCGATGGTCTTGCCGATCGCATCGCCCGTTCCCGACTTGACAAAGCGGGCGAAAGCCGCTTGGTAAGCAGCTAAAAAGCGTTTCGGAGCTAGAAGTTCATGCAAGTTTTGCCCAAGCGCTTCTTCTGACGAGTAGCCAAAAATCCGCTCGGCTGCGGGATTCCAGAAGGAAATCGCTCCTTGCGGGTTCATCATAAGGATTGCTTCTTGAGCAGCATCCGTAATCGCTTGCAACCGAACTTGGTTCTCGGCCAGCTTCAGTTCCACGGTTTTTCGTTCGGTGATGTCGGTGTCGTTGCCACGGTATCCCACCAAGTTGCCGCCACCGTCCACTTTGGGCACGGCGTTGGTGTTCAGCCAAACAAGCCGTCCGTCCTTGGCCAAGGCCGGGTTATGGTAGTCGCTGAAAGCCTCCCGTCTTTGCATGGCGTCAAGCGTCTCGGCCTTAAAGGCCTCCCGGCCGCCTTCGGGGTGCAGGTCATAGAAGCAAAGCTTGCCGACCATCTCCTCGGGCCGATAGCCCAAAACCAATTCCACGGATGGACTGACATAGGTGTATCGGCCGCCCGTGTCGACCTCCCAATAGAAGGTGCGGCTGTGCCTGGCCAGCTCGTCGAAGCGCTCGAGGCTTTGCCGCAATTGCTCTTGTTGCTGCAATTCCTCCGTCACATCCCGGAACACCAATACGGCTCCGGTGACCGTTCCCGAATCATCGAAAATGGGCGAGCACGAGTCGGCTATCCGGAACTCTTCGCCGTTTCGCGAAATCAGCAACGCTTCATGGTCGAGACTCGTTGCCGTCTTGGAACTCAACGCCGCGTGGACCGGGTTTTCGATCGGCAAACGGTTGCCGGCATGCACGAGGTTCAACACCTCTTCGATGGCCCGGCCTTTGGCCTCCCCGTCAAGCCAGCCGGTAAGCCGCTCCGCGACCCGACTGAGGCTGGCCACTTTTGCCTCTCGGTCGCAAGCGACGACGGCGTCGCCGATCGACCGCAGGGTCGCCTGGAGGTGCTCCTCGCTGGAGCGCAGCTCTGCGGTTCGCGCGGCAACGAGACCCTCGAGTTCCCGCTTGCGGCCCAGCCACATTGAGAGAACCAGGACGGCAAGAGCCGTGGCCAGTAGCCCCCCGACGGCGGCATTGCCGGCCGATCGAGCCGGGTAAAGACGGCTGAACTGATGTCCCGGGCGGCAAACGGCGACCAAGGTCTTGTCGAACAACGCGATGGGTTGGGCGACGGATAGTCCCCTGTGATCACTCGGGGTTTCTTGGTAGCCGGTGGCCCATACCTCTCGGCCCCCGTCCGGCGTGATTTGCGCCAGCTCTACTTCCACAAATTCGTGCGATTGAAGGCCCGCCAAAAGATTCTTCATTTGGAGGACGGCCAGCGCCAAACCGCGGACATGCCGGCCTTTTCCATCCGAGAACACCGGACGGAAGAGCAACATGCCCTTGCCCTGCGAGCCACCCTGAACCAGCTTGACGGCATCCGTCGCCGTGGGTAGCCCCGTTCTTATGGCCGTCTCGATGGCCCTGCGCCGCTTGGGCTCGGAGCCCAGGTCGTAACCGATCGCCGCTTCATTACCTGGCAAGCGCTGCAAGCGGAACACGGGGTAATAAACGTCTCGTCCGGCTGCGGCCTCCCGCCGGCCATGGGCGTCTTTTTGCCAAATCTCGAAGCGCGGGCGTCCCTCGGCCCGAGCCTCTTTTATCAAGGCCTGCCTGTCCTTTTGCCTCACTGCCGGCACCCATGCCCAAGCCTTCACGGCTCGGTTGCGGCTCAGGTGCTGAGTATAACGGTCGAACTCTGCGGCACTCACCTCCTTGCTGCACTCGTAAAACTTGGCGAAACCCTCGATTTCGATGTTGCGGATGTCCTTGACGGTGTCCACGAGACCGTTCAAATGGGCCGTCGAAACCTGATGGAACGCCTTTTTTCGTTCGAACGCCTCCTGGTTTTGCGACGCGTAGACGAGGAATACCGTCAGGATCAGCCCGGAAGCCGCCGTCACAATTGCCTCGCCGTGCCGGGTCCAGGCCGGGGCGGAGCTGGATCGGGCCCGTCGAAACGCAAAGAGCCAGTGGCCGAGGACGGCAACGGCCGCCAGCGCAAGGCTGGCTATCAGGGTCGGCAAAACCGCCAGCCTGAAGACCTTGGCCGACCAGGCACGGCTGTCGACGTCCATGCCGAAAACGGCAATGAGGTCGCCCAATTTGTCATCGACCATTGGCACAAGTGCCGTTGTCCAAGTTCCCCAGCGGTCCGAGTAAGGGCCAATCGTGGCTTCCGCCCGGGTATCGAAGGGCCTGTGGTACTCGGCAGTCGCCTCGCTGAAAATCATCCCCGCAGGGGCCTCGTCGGGAGAGCCGACCGGCTCGGAATTGGCGATATGAGCGATTCTTCCTTCTCGGTCCTTCCTTAACAAGTACAAGAACCGGCACTCCGGGTACAGGGCGCGAATCGCTGCCAACTGGTCCTTGAGGCGCAGGTATTCGGGCGTGTCCAGGTCTTTTTCGGTGGCGGTCAAACGGCCAATCTGTTGCTTGCTGAGCCCTAAGGCCACGTTTCTGGACTGATCGAGCAGCCCCTCCCGCAGGTTTTTGTCGACGCGCCTAGAAAAGTACGAGGCAGACAGCAGAAAGAAGACAAGAACGAAGGCTAGGCCAAGGAAGAGCCAGCCCGCTCTGCGGTCCTGTTTTTGGGGATTCTTTTCCATTGACATGGTTTGTCCATCCATGGCAAAGCACGCTCGAGGCCGCTTTACCGTTCGGTCTCAATCCCCACCAGTGTAAATACTTGGATTCCTTAGCTGTTTTTTTAGGTCAACAAGCTAATAATGTGACTGTAGGTTCAGCTCCGCCTTGAACCGATCTGGACGATCATGCGAAGCCGAAAGAGGCTGCGAGGAAGCTGTTGAGGGGCGTACATTTTAAGAAAAGGCGACATCAAACAGCCCGGTTCTATTGGGCACAGAACCGGGCCAAGCAAGTCAGGGTTTAGCGGTTGCGCCGTCGGCGAACCAGGGCCAAAGCTCCGAGGCCAAGAACTGCCAGCGTCGCGGGCTCAGGAACGGCCTCTGCCTGTACCTTGAAGTTATCGACGTACCACGTTCCCGGCAGTTGGCTTGGCCGGAAGTCGGTGATCGTGCGAATGTTGAAGCGGTAAAACTGAACGGAACCGCCAGAGGGATCCTGATGCAACCCAAGGCCGTTGGCGGTCACATCGTAGCTGTTCGTGCCGTCAGTAATGTTGCCGGCCCGTTTTGCAGCGACCATGTCCCAATCCAGGGTGACCGTCCACCACTTGCCCCCCACGATCGTACCGCCAGGCGTCTTGGTGTCGCCGAACTGGAACCACTTGCCATCGTTGATAGTCTGAGTAAAGTTCGTGTCGCGGTCAGAATTTGTGAAGTATAGGTTTTGGAAGGCGTTCGGCTCGACGTATACGTCGAACATGATCTTGACCTTCAAGTACAATGGGTTGACCAAGTCTTTGGGACCGTTTTGAACGTCCCAGGTGAACAACACCGCCGACACGCGACGCTCATTCCCCGTCGGAGCAGGGTTTGACAGTTGGATCACCTGTCCGCGTCCCGCACCAGTCGGGTCGGCAACAACAACGGCTTGGTTCCCGCCGCTCGACGTAAACGTTGAGACGCCTTGACTGTTGACGACGCCGAGTGGCATGGAATCGATATCGACCGAATAGATAGGCGAGAAGGCGAATGCGCTGGGCGTAGCCAAAGCGACTGCCATTGATAAAGCGACAAGGTGTTGTTTAAGCACTTGTCTTATCTCCTTCGCGTTAGCGAGAATAAAACGTTTCAGGGGCGCAAGACCCAAGACTAAGGCATTTTTGGATATGCCCTGAAATCATTCTACAGCAACTTATCTTTAAAAACAAGGTCTTTTTCCACGTTTTGTGGGGAACAGTCGCCTTTGTTATTTCGTCGTTTCGCCCTGGGCTGGCATCCCTCAGAATTTGCGAGGCGTCCAGACGACCTTGCCTGCAAATCGACGGCCAGTCCCTACGCGTCGTAGCCAAAATGAGCACAAGCCCAAGTCACCAAAACCTGAACAGCGTTTGACGACAAGGCTATGCAGTGAAGCTGAACAAGGACTAAACCGGTTTAACAAATATAACCAATGAAACTGAGTTTATTACTTGTAACTGAACTACATTCAGTCAAGACAGGATTGACGGGCAAGCATCCCGACTAAGTAAGGACGCCCGCTTCGCGTGACAAAAAGGCTTTTGGGGCCCTGAACGGGCTCGTACTGGCCGTTGAAAATCGTACCGAATTGAGCGTTTTCCTGCGACTCTTGTGTGCCAAAGGCCGTCAGGAAGTTGAGATTTCTTGGGCAATCCGTTACCATCAAGCCATGGATAGTCAACTCAGCATCATGCTCACCGCCTTTGCCGTCGGATTGCTTGTCCCGTTGCTTTACGTCATCGGCGCGGCGAACCGGCTGGCCAGGCTCCGCAACCATATCAAAGAAAGCTGGTCGGACGTGGACGTCCAGTTGCAACGACGCCACGATTTGATTCCGAACCTGGTCGAAACAGTGAAGGCGTATGCGGCCCACGAGCAGCAGCTTTTTGAAAAGATCGCTCAGGAGCGCGAGCGGGCCATCGCGTCGCGGACCGACCTCACCCGATACGCGCAAACCGAGAATGAGCTGGAGCGTTCGGTTCACTTCCTTCTCGCCCGGGCCGAAAGCTACCCCGAGCTGAAGTCCTCAGCGCATTATTTGGAATTGCAACGGGAACTGGCCAACACTGAAGACCGAATCGCGGCCGCAAGGCGCTTCTACAACGCCAACGTGCGGGACTACAACACGATGCTTGAGTCGTTTCCATCGTCTCTCATTGGCAGCTGGCTCGGTCACGTTCAAGCTGTGCTTTTCAATCCGAACCTGAAATAAGGCGGCGGGATCGGGGGCGCAATTCCGCCATAATCAAGAAGCATGATGGAAAGGCCAAGCTGGGACGCTTATTTCATGGAGATCGCCAAACTGGTCTCGACGCGCGCCACCTGCCAAAGGCGCTCCGTCGGGGCGCTGATCGTCCGCGACAAGCACATCTTGGCTACCGGTTACAACGGCGCACCCCGAGGGTTACCCCACTGTCCCCCGGACGGGCCCGAAAAGGACTGGCCCGAAGGTTGCATGCGGGCCGGGCACTGCATCCGGTCGTTGCATGCCGAGCAAAACGCGCTCCTCCAAGCAGCCAAGATCGGCGTCAGTTGCGAAGGCGCCACCATGTACGTAACATGCCAACCGTGCAACATGTGCGCCAAAATGATCATCAATGCAGGCATCGCACGAGTCGTTTACGAGGGGGACTACCCCGATGAGTTTTCCCTGGAGCTGTTCCGACTTTCTCATACGGAAGTGTTTATTTTTAGGAACGGAAAATTGAAACAATTGGAGCTTTCCGATTGAGCGCTCTTGCAAAGAGCCTGCTGTTCGTTATCCTGGCCGCAGTCCTTGGCTGGGGGTGCGGCGTTCAAGAGTCCGCCTACCTGGGCAAGTGGGAAGGCGTCACGGAGAACAAGTACCGCGTCAACGTTGAGATCAAGGAGGGCGGCGTCGCGGAAATCAGCAAGATCGGTGTTTTCACCAAGCACGAGGGGCGTTGGCGCTTCCGTGGTGAACGCATCGATGTGTACGGCAAAGACGGCCTATTCCTGCACTTAAGAATTACAGACAGTGGGCTTGTCGACGAAACCGGCTTCCGTTTGACCCGTCCCGGTCCCCTTGCGGGCTTTCGATTTCCGGCCTTGGCCGCCGTCATCGCTATGGTCGTCACCCTCTTTGCCACGCCGCTCGTCCGCCGCTTGGCTTTCCGATTCGGGGCCGTGGACGACCCCAAACGCGACGACCGGCGCGTGCACAAAGAGCCATTGCCCCGTTGGGGTGGCATCGCGATTTATATAGGTTTTATTGTTTCTTTGTTAACAATATTGCCTTTGGCCTTTCCCGGCCGCCAGCCCTTCCCACCGTACCTATTGGGCATGATCGGCATCGGCACGCTGATCCTTGTGGTCGGAGCGCTGGACGACTTGAAGCAGTTCAGCGCGAAGGTCCAGACGGCGGTATTGCTCCTTGCGGGAGCGGCGGTCACGCTTTTCGGCAAAGGGGATTACAACCGGGTTTCGATTTCCGGCATGAATTGGCCTCCGTTCACCGATGGATCACCGTGGATTGAGTTCGGCCTGTGGTCGGTGCCCATCACGGCGTTCTATATCTTTGTGATCACGAAGACCATGGACACGATCGACGGCATCGACGGCTTGGCGTCGGGCATCGCCGCCATCGGCGGGCTGACCCTGTCGCTCATCGCAACCTACGAGGGACAGCCTCGAGTCGCGCTGGTCTCGGCGGCGCTCGCAGGCTCGGCCGTGGGCTTTCTCAAGCACAACTACAATCCGTCGAAGATCATTATGGGAACCGGTGGCGCCCAGCTTCTGGGCTTCGTGTTGGCGACTTTGAGCATCGTGGGAGCCATGAAGACAGCTGCGGCCCTTATGGTGGCGATCCCGGTTTTGGTCTTCGGGGTACCCTTGTTCGATGCTATCCAAGTGGTCATTCGGCGCATCATCAGCGGGGCGCCGATCACGCAGGCGGACAAGCGGCACATCCACCATCAGTTGTTAGAGAAAGGACTGACCCAAAGGCAAGCCGTGCTCGTGCTTTATGCTATAGCAGTTGCGCTTTGCGCCTTGCTTGTTTTGGCGATCAAGTACTATGGATAAACCTCTCCTTGCTTTCGTTGTCGGCACCCGCCCGGACGCCATCAAGTCCGCGACCGTCATCCTGGAACTCAAAAGCCATCTTGACCGGTGTGACGTGCTGGTCATCTCAACCGGCCAGCACCGCGAAATGCTGGCGCAGGCGCTCGGCGCTTTTGGCATCGAGCCGGACATTGACCTGGGCATCATGAAGCACGGCCAAACCTTGGCCGAGGTGACAAGCGCCGCCGTTCTTGGACTCGAGCGGGTCTTCAAGGAGCGATCGCCTCAATTCGTGTTTGCTCAAGGCGACACGACCACAACGTTCATTGCCAGTTTGGTGGCCTTTTATGAACACATCCCTTTCGGGCATATCGAAGCTGGGCTTCGAACACCGTATATCGACAACCCCTTCCCCGAGGAGTTCAACCGCCGCGTTACGGGTCTGATCGCGACCCAGCACTACGCTCCAACCGCTTGGGCCCGAGACAACCTGCTGAACGAGGGCAAACACCCCGCGAGCGTCTTCGTCACCGGCAACACCGGCATCGACGCCGTGCTTCGAGTGGCCCAAACGACAGCCGACGAATGGTTCCCCGAATACCCTGGGAGGGTATGCCTTTTGACCACCCACCGAAGAGAGAACTGGGGAGAACCGCAAGCAGCCGTCGCCCGGGCGGTGAAGCGGCTTGCGCAACGCCACCCGGACACCCTTTGGGTAGTCTCTATGCATCGCAACCCCAAGGTTCGTGAAACGCTGACGTCGGTGCTTGGCGGCTGCGACCGCGTGCGACTGATTGAGCCTCCCGACTACGCGCCTTTTGTGAAGCTGATAAAGAGAAGCTTCTTAATCTTGACCGATTCGGGAGGGGTTCAGGAAGAGGCACCCGCTTTCGGCGTGCCGGTGCTGGTACTGAGGGAGACCACCGAGCGGCCGGAAGGGGTCGAGGCCGGGTCGGCCAAGCTGGTCGGCACCGACGAGCAACGCGTGTTCGAAGAGGGTTGCCTGCTTCTCGAAAGCCCCGAGGCTTACCAAAGGATGTCCCGTGCAGTGAGCCCCTACGGCGACGGCAAAGCTGCGGCAAGGACCCGCTGGGCCGCCCTGAAGTACCTGGGCATCGAATCCGACGAGGTGCCGATGTGGCACTGATCAAAGCCGTCGTATACGGTATTGTGCAGGGATTGACGGAATACCTGCCCATTAGCAGCACGGCGCACATCCGGCTGGTGCCGACGCTCTTTCATTGGGAGGACCCCGGCGCCGCCTACACCGCGGCCATTCAGATCGGAACCATTGTGGCGGTTTTGTTTTACTTTTGGCGTGATATCTTAAACGCAGTCTGCGCTTGGGCCTCCACCTTCAAAGATCGGTCGGCTTTCCAAAAACCCGAGGCCAAACTCGGCTGGGCCGTGTTCATCGGTTCGGTGCCCATCGTGATTGTCGGCGTGACCGCCGCCGACCACATCGAAACGACCTTCCGCTCTCTGAGCCTGATCGGATGGACCTTGATCATCATGGGACTCGTGCTTTTTCTGGCCGAGCGCTACGGAAGAAAAGAACATGACATCAAGAAAGTCAACCTGCTTGACGGGCTGATCGTCGGGCTGTGGCAGTGCATTTCCCTTATCCCTGGGGCCAGCCGCAGCGGCTCCACCATCTCGGGTGCGCTGTTCCGTGGCTTCACCAAGGAATCGGCCGCACGGTTCGCCTTTCTTCTTTCGATCCCCAGCGTGTTCGCATCAGGCATTTTTGAGCTGGTCAAGGAGCGCCACCAGCTGTTCGCAAATGGCGTTTTGCCCGTCCTGCTGGCCAACGTCATCTCATTCGCCGTCGGCTATGCTTCTATCGCCTACTTGATGAAGCTGCTCAGGACGAAGAGCCTGACTCCCTTCGTTGTCTACCGAGTCCTGTTGGGCTCGCTCATCTTGATTCTGGTGTCAACCGGAAAGCTCGACCCGATGGCCGGGCTGCCCAAGCAAAACCAAAAGCCGCATGTTCTTCAAAAAGCGCGTCCCTGAGCTGCCCCCAGAGTGGATCATCGTCGGGCTGGGCAATCCCGGCGCCGAGTATCGGGGCACCCGCCACAACGTGGGTTTTGAAGTCATCGATGCACTGGCCAAACGCCACGGAATCAAGCTGGCACGGTCGAAAAACAAAGCGCTGTACGGCTGCGGTGCGATCTGCGGCAGGGGCGTGCTCTTGGTGAAGCCGCTGACCTATATGAATCTGAGCGGTCAGGCAGTCGCCCCATTCGCCCGGCAGAGCGGCATTCCGCCGGATCGGATCCTGGTGGTGGCCGACGACATGGACCTGAACGTTGGCCGGGTTCGTTTGAAACCTAAAGGGTCGGCGGGAGGGCACAACGGGCACAAGTCGATCATTCAATGCCTGGGAACCAGCGATTATCCGAGACTGAAAATCGGGATCGGCGCTCCCAAGAGCCAGAGCATCGAACACGTGCTCAGCCGTTTTGAACCGGACGAGGTGGAGATCGTGCGCCAGGCCGTTCAGTTGGCCGTGCAGGGGTGCGAGGCGGTCGTCAAGTGGGGACTTGAACGCGCGATGAACGCCGTTAACGCCGCCGGTTCAGCGCATCACCAGGTGCTCAACTGACCGATCGGCATAGGTGTGCTGCGGGGCCAGCACGTGCAAAGGCCCTGGAAAGCCGTGCCAGACCGCTCTCGGGCGGTTCATGTGACACACGTACACAATAGCCCCGTCCCGGGTTCGGCCCCACCGGTTCTCCCCGTTGCCCGTCACCAGCATCACATAGACTCCGGAGGCTATCGGCTCGTCCTCAGAGAAGCAGTGCGCGCCGACGCTGAGGTCGCCGGTTACCAGCGCTCGCTCGCTCAGAACCGCATGGCCGCGCAAAGAGAGGCGCCTTGAGCCTTGGTTTTGCAAGAGAACGAACTCCTTGCCCGGCTCCTCGCTTCTTTGAACGCCTACGATCCTGATCAAGCCATCCACCTCTCGCTAATTCTAAATACGGCAAGCAGACCTCGTAAGCCTCTCGAATGTTGTCTTTTTTCCTGAAACCTTAAGGTTCGCTGTCCGCCTGCCGTTGCTTAAGGACAAGCCAAAGCACCTTGTTTGCCTCGGCCAAAAGGGCTATTCCCTCCTTGAGCTTTTGGGAGTCCAGCGATTGGCGCAGGCGGGACTCCATCCGGCCGATTTCTTGCAGCGCGAGTTCGAGCGCCTTAGATCCTTTGTTCGTCAATCGAACGGTCTTCGCCCGCTTGTCATTTGGGCTAGTGGCTTGCTCGACGAGGCCTTTCTTGACAGCCGACTTGAGGGCCTCGCAGAGCGAGGGGGGCGTGATGCCCAACCGCTGGGCCAGCTCGTTTTGGTTGGCCTGCCCCTTGCAAGCCTGCACGGCACTTAAAAGCTCGAAAGCGCCGAGGTTCAAACCGTGCTGCTTCAAGGCCGGTTCGATATAAGCCGACGCCAGCTCGCTTAGAATGGCCGCCTGGCCGGTCAGAGTGGACCTCAAATCGTCGTTCGTTTCAGGCATGCCATTAGGATACCGAACTATCGCGGGCTGTCGCGACGGTTCTCCCACTCCGCAAGCCATTGTTGGGTCCGTTTCCACAAGAGGCGGCTGTTCTGCTGTTTGAACTTCGAACGGGCAAACCAGTACCCGACGAGGAGCGGGTGCACGACAGCCACCCAGACAATCAGGCCGAAGCAGAATCGGGTCAGCCGGTCGAGCGGCAAAAGCATCAAACCGCACGCCGATACTAAGCCAATGCCGCAAATCGAGGCCGTTGGCAGCCATGGCCAACGAAGAGAGGGGTGCCGCTCACCAAGCCACCTGCCGAGCCGGTAGAGCCCATAAAGCAACAAGGCGATCCACGCCATGGAAAACAGCGACACGGCTAAAAGGGCGACAAAGATAAGACCTTCCTCCATGGCAACGGCCACAAGCTCCTACCCTTTATTTTTCACCCTGCGCCGTTTGCCGCAATGTATTTTGGGTCTATCAGCGCTCCGCGGGAGCGGCCACGTGCACCTTTCGGCCTGGGCCTTCAAAAACGATTTCAACTCGCCAAGTCCGAGTGGGGTCTAGCCAAGCCGCATCTTCGTCCGGCCATTCGACGAAGCAGACACAAGTGGGCGCGTCATCCTCGATGCCGAGGCCGTCTCCAGAACCAACCCGGTAAAGGTCGATGTGCAGAACGGGCGGTTGCGTCTCGAAGGCCTGCACGATGTTGAAAGTGGGCGAGCGCACCGGTTGGGCGTATCCCAGTTCGGAAAGCGCGCCGCGAACCAGCGTCGTCTTTCCCGCCCCCAGCTCCCCAAAGAGCAGGACGGCATCGCCCGGCAGAAGCCTACGCACCAGCCGGGCGCCAAGCCGCCTCATGGCGGCTTCGGAATCGACGCGGTACGTCTCGACATCGGGCACAAGGGGATCGTATCTTATCCGCGCCTCCCGTTGCCAGGGAGGAAGCCAACCCTCGGCCTGTGGGCCATAATGGACCATGCCTTCAACGATCCCGCAAGTCGACCCCATGAACTGGCAATCCGACGGCAGGCCCGTTCCCGCAATCAAAGACGGGCTGAAGTACCTGATCGGCGGGGAGATCCGCGACTGGAAGGGCGAATCGGTTGACGTGCCGACTTGCCTGTTCTTCAGTTGGAACGGCTCGTTCATCCGCCCCGTTCTGGGCCAATCGCCCCTTCTGGACGAGGCGGAGGCTCTAGCGGCTTTGGAGGCCGCTGAAAAGGCTTGGGACGACGGAAAGGGAGACTGGCCCACGATGACCGTTGCCAGGCGCATCGACTGCATGGAGTCCTTCGTGGAGCGCATGGCAACCGTTCGCAACGAGGTTGTCGAGCGCATGATGTGGGAGATCGGCAAGTCGCTGAGAGACTCCGAGAATGAGTTCGACCGAACCGTCCGCTACATCCGTGACACCATCGAGGCGCTCAAGAACATGGACCGGGAGTCGGCGGGGTTCAAGGTGGAGAGCCCCTACTTCGCGCAGATCCGCCGTTCCCCGATGGGCGTCACCCTGTGCATGGGACCGTACAACTACCCGCTCAACGAGACCTTCGCGACTCTCATCCCTGCCGTGCTGATGGGCAACCCGGTCATTTCAAAACTCCCGCGCTACGGCACGCTGTTGAACATCCCGTTGTTGGAGGCTTTTCGGGAATGCTTCCCGCCTGGCGTGGTGAACATCATCAGCGGACGCGGCCAGACGATCATCACGCCAATCATTTCGTCCGGGCGCGTCCACCTGCTGGCGTTCATTGGGAACTCGAAGACCGCCGACATCATCAAGGCCCAGCACCCCCACCCCCACCGCCTGCGGTCGGTGCTGTCCCTCGACGCCAAAAACCCCGCCGTCGTGCTTCCCGACGCCGACCTCGATGTGACTGTTCCCCAGCTCATTGCCGGGGCGCTCAGCTTCAACGGCCAGCGTTGCACGGCGCTAAAGATCCTCTTCGTCCACGAGAGCCTGATCGACGAGGTGACCGCCCGCCTCTGCGACACAATCGACGGCATGAAGGCCGGATACCCCTGGACCAAAGACGTCCGACTAACGCCGATAGCCGACTTGGCGGCGGTGCCGTTCCTGCGGGGATTGATCGAGGAGGCCCAGGAAAAGGGATCGCGGGTGATGAACGCGGGCGGCGGCGAGTGCATCGAGAACTACGTGCATCCGGCGGTAATGACGCCCGTAGCCCCCGAAACGCGCCTCTACAACGTGGAACAGTTCGGGCCGATTTTGCCTGTCGTTCCGTTCAAGGACATCTGCGAGGTTCAACGATACGCCGTGGAGTCGCCGTTCGGACAACAGGTTTCGTTGTTCGGCTACGATCCCACCGTCATCGGCCCGCTGATCGACGTTTGGGTCAACCAGGTGTCGCGGGTCAACCTGAACGTCCAATGCCAGCGCGGGCCGGACAACTTCCCCTTCACCGGACGCAAGGCATCGGCCGAGGGCACCCTTTCCGTAATGGACGCCCTCAAAAGGTTCTCACTCCGGTCGTTGGTGGCCACGGACTACGACGAGCGGAACCGGGAGCTGGTCAACGCCATCCTGGCAAAGAGGTCGAGCAACTTCCTGCGAACGGACTTTTTGTTCTAGGCAGCGTCACTTGACCTCGGAGGCCAAAAGGTACCGGCTCTTGTAGGCTTTCAGGTTTTTCGGATCGATTTCGAACACCCGAGCGCCGCGCAGACGGTGCTTTTGCTCCTCGTTCCCGGGAAGCCCATAGGTGCCATAGCCAATGTTGCCGCCGTAACCGAGCCGGATGCCGTACCAGCTGCCTTCATAGGTGTTCACGTGGTCGTGGCCCACGTAAACGCCGAGCACGTCGCCTCGGTCCAGCAAGGTTGCGAACATTCCACTGTTGATGCTGGACGGGCACTCGTTCTCGTTCCGCTCGCCGACGGTCTTTGTTGTGGCGGCCATGAGCGCGAACTCGGGCAGGCAGATATGGAAGAACATCAGTGAAGGAAGCTTGAAGCCGGACTCCTTCTCCGCCAGCCGAGACTCCCTCAGGTACCATTCAATTTGGCTGGAACGGATCCAGTCATAGGTGTCAAGTTTCTGCCCTCCGAAGTCCTGCTTCACGTAAGCGTTGGAATCCAGAAGCCAGATCCCAAAAGCGGGCTTGTTGCCGGGCCCCAAAATCTTCAGTAGGCCGTTGCCCGAGCCGTACACGCCGGGCGGGTCTTTCGGGTTGATGTTGTGCGGATAGGCCCGGTAGATTTCGAACATTTGCGCCTTGTCAATTCCGATCTTGCCCAAGCCGTCGGTGTCGTGGTTGCCGAAAACGATCGCCCACGGCACCTTGCGCGCCTCCATCGGACGGGCGATTTGCTCGATGGCCGACTTGAGTTCGGCTAGGGTCTGCGTCTCGCCGGTGCTCACGTTGTCGCCGGTCAAGATCACCAGATCGGGCTTCTCCGAATCGAGGATGCGGCCCATCGCCGACGCCGTCCGCGGATCCAGCATCTCGTCGTCCTGGATGTCAGAAAATTGAACGATCTTGAACGGCCTGTCCGACTTGAACTTAAGGGTGATCTTAGGGGCGGCTAGCGCCGTTCCGGAGAACACCATCATCATGAGAAAAAGGGCACATCGAACCATAACGGCACGCAGTTTACCAACCCGGAGCCAGCTGGTTCCGCAACGCGAGAAGCTGAAGCGCAAGCCTTAACCCTCCAATTACAAAAGCGGTGCGCAGCGGCCGTGTGGTCTTCGGTCCTGGAACGCAAGTATCATCTGGCCATGGCTTCCACTCTTCGCAAGTGGTGGGCGGTGTTTTGCATCTACTTCCAGGACGGCATCGCGTACCGGGCCAGCGGCCTGATTTGGATCACGACGGACTTGGTGACGGCCGTCACGATGCCGCTGGTGTGGGCCAGCGCGGCCAAGAACGGTTACATTCAAAACTTCTCGGCTAGCGACTTCGTGCTCTACTACCTTTGCATGCTTTTGCTGACGAGTTTCGTCACCAGCCATATCATGTGGGAGCTGGCGGAGGAAATCAAAGAAGGCCGCTTCTCCGCCGTGCTTGTGCGTCCGATCAGCTTTTTCCAATACACCTTTTTCCGCAACCTGGCCTGGCGGGTCATCCGGCCGATGCTTTTTGCGCCGATCTTCGTCGTTCTGCTTTGGGCCTACCGCGGGTATTTGACCGACGCCCGCGTGTACCTTGGCTGGGAGTTCTGGGCCTCGCTCATCCTTGGACACATGGTCAGCTATGTCTTCGTGGTCATGATGTCGATGATCGCGCTGTTCGTTCAGGAGGCCACCTCGATCTTCGAGCTTTACTATGTGCCGATGCTTTTCCTGTCGGGGCAGCTCTTTCCGGTAAGTTTGCTTCCCCAGTGGGCCAAGGCGTTCACCAAAGCCTTCCCCTTCTACTACACCACGGGCGCGCCAACGGAGATTCTGATTGGCAGGCTCAGCGGCGCCGCGGTTCAGGAGGCCCTAGTTTGGCAGTTTGGGTGGATCGCCGTGGGGTACCTTTTAGCAAGGGTTCTCTGGAAAAAGGGGCTTCGCTACTACACTGGCGTGGGAATGTGAAGGCCTTCAGGCCCATCCGCGAACCTTTCGCTCAAGCCGAACCTACCTTGAAGTAACGCTGTCATGAAGCGCGCATTCACCCTGATCGAACTTCTCGTCGTCATGGCGATCATTGCCATCCTGGCCGCCATCCTATTTCCTGTTTTCGTTTCCGCTAAGAACGCGGCCAAAAAAACGAAAAGCATCAGCAACATGCGCCAGATCGGCACGGCCGCCATTCTTTACATGAACGATTACGACGACACCACGCCGCCGCTCTACTACTACAACGCCAACGACTTGCGCATCCCGTCGACGGACGGCTTCTACTACTGGCCGGTGCTTATCCTCGACTACACCAAAAACAAAGACATCTTCCACTGCCCGAACGATACGGCCGAGGACCCCGTGGTGACCGACGATCAGGGGCGAAGCCGGTTCGACCCGAACAACAGCCTTTACTACTATCTCGTCGGCGCGAACCCCAGCTACGGCTACAATTACCGTTATTTGAACCAGCAGGTCATGGGGCGCGACCCGAACGGCACCAACCCCACCCCTTACTACTTCATCGGCATCTCCGGCGCCTCGAGCTTCAACACCGCCTCGACGGTCATGTTCGGGGAAGCCACGATGAAAGACAAGGTGAGCCCTCACGGCGGCGGCACCATTACCAATCCAGTCGGCTATTCGCGCATCGAGCCGCCCTCCAGGTGGTACGGACCGGAAACATCCGCCACCGCTTGGGGACAGCTTTGGCCGAGGTTTGACGCGGAGATGGTTATCATCACCTGGCTCGACGGACATGCCAAAACGATCTCGAAGAAGCGCCTGCGCGTCGATAGCTCGACGACGGCAATCAAAGACCGCTATTGGAACGGCACTGGCGATTGATAAAGAACCTAGGCTATAGGCGAATGCGCAGACCGTCGTAAGCCAGTTGGATGTTTTTCGGCAACGAGGCGTTCACGGCGTCGTGGTCGTAATCGTGGTTCAAGTGGGTCAAATAAGTCTGCCTCGCGCCGAGCTCTTGGGCCACCTCCACCGCCTTCTCAAAGTGAAAGTGATTCGGGTGCGGTTTGTAGCGGACACCGTCAAGGATCAGGGTGTCCAGCCCCTGCAAGCGCGCCCAAGCGGCACCAGGGATGTGGCTGACGTCGGTCACGTAAGCGAAGCCCCCCACGCGCAAAGCGAGGACGGGCAACTTGCCGTGCAGGACCGTCAGGGTTTCGATCATGAGGCCACAACAGTCCAGCACCGGAGGAGCGGCGATTAGCTCGAAGCGGGGCACTTGAATGCCTTCTGGAAACACGGCGAAAGCGTACGGGAACACGCGCCGAATGTCGTCCAGATATGCAGGAAGCGAGTACACCGGCATCGCCTGCCGTTGGGTGATGCAAAAAGATCGAAGGTCGTCCATGCCCATCAGGTGGTCGGCGTGCGAATGGGTCACGATCACAGCGTCGACGCGTCGAATTCCCTCCCGCGTGAGTTGCAGGCGCATTTCGGGGGCGCAGTCGACCAGCAGGTTTCCATCGGGTCCCCGGATCAGGACAGAGGCCCGCGTGCGATGGTTTCGGGGATTCTCCAGATAACCGAAGGAATAGTCGTAGCCGAGCATCGGCACGCCGTTGCTTGTCCCGGACCCTAGAACGATGGCTTCCGACATCTACAGGTGGCCGACTTCTTCGGCAATCCGAACGGCGACCAGGGTGCTTGGAACGTCACTGTATTGGGCCAGTCGCTCGATGCACCGGGCGAAGTTCCTTTCGCCCAGGTCGTCCATCGTCAAATTCCTTTTTCGCGCCTCGACCAGGATGCGGATGCCCTCCTCGTAGAACTTCGCCCGGTTTTGGGGCATGGTTTTGTTGGGAATGGACGAGTACACCCGGCTCAGCTGCTCGTAAACCGACTCCCAGGACGCCCGCGCTTCATACTCGACTCGAGCCTTCTCAAGGGCCTGTTCCTGAAGCCGCTTGGCCTCGGCATCCCGTCGGCGCATCGTCTCCAGGTCGGCCTGGGTCGTTCCCTCGATGACGCGCAGGTTCAATTCCTGTCCGTACTTTTCGCCGACATAGGTTTCGATCAATCTTTTGGTATGGGCGATCCGCAAGTGCCCGGCCAGCTCGATGTCCTGGTGGGGCAAGCCGATGATCAGCATGCCGTCCTCGACGGCCAACGGCTTGCAGGTGTTGAGGGCCGTCCAAACGCCGACGCCCGACACCGCCTTCTTGATCTCGGGCAATACCTCTTTCCAAACTTCCTGTAGATCGGTCACTTCTTCCTGATTATATAGTGCCGGAAGCCTGGGATGCGATACCTGGGCCGATGTAGGGCACAAACTGGGACAACCAGTCGCCCTGGGCCACAGCTTCGCCCTTCATTCCTTCGCCGCAGAACAGAAAAACATCGTAGGCGCAACGGAACTCCTCGTTCTTGCCGTCGGGCATCTTCAATTGAACGTAATATTTCAATTCTTCGTCCGGGCCGTCGAAGACGTCGATGGCGGTGTCGCCGGTGGGCCCGATAGCGAACCGAGAAATGACAACGCAGTTTGGATAACGGTAGATCCGTCGGTTCTTTCCCGATTTGGCGGCTGCCAGCCCATAGGCAATTGCCGCAATCATGAGCAAGCCGCCGACCATGATCATCAGCATTCCCGCACCCGACGAAACGACCATCGAAGCATCTTCGCCCCGCGTGTATTGGAAGCGCGCTATGCCGCCCGTCAACAGAAGGCCCGTCGCGAAAAAGCCGAAAGCAAGCAACGCGCAACCGCTGCACGCCAAAGCAACCGTGATCTTTTGCTTTCGCTCGTCCACCTTCAGCCCCCCAACTGGCCTCAAGACCTTTGAGGGGGATTATAGCCCGCCACAGCCGAGCGCTGCCGGGTTTCTGAAGGGACGGCGCGCCGATGCTGCAAACTTGACGCCAGAGGATATACTCGCTCTCGATGGCGGTCGTCTTGGCCAAAGGAATTGAGAAGAGCTACGACGGCGTTCACGCGCTCAAAGGCGTCGGCATCGAGGTCGAAGAGGGCGAAGTCCACGCCCTGGTCGGCGAGAACGGCGCAGGAAAAAGCACGCTGGGCAAAATCCTCGCCGGCGTTGTTCGAAGCGACCGGGGCTTGATCGAGGTTTGCGGCAAGCCGGCTTCCTTCCACACCCCCCTCGACGCCCAACGGCTCGGCATCGGCATCATCTTCCAAGAGCTGGACCTGTTCCCCAACCTGACCGTTGGGGAAAACATGGTGATCGGCAACTTGTCGGTGCGTCCGGGGGCATTCGTGCGCAAGGCCGAGGTGGAGCGCTTCTGCCGCCCGTGGCTGTTGCAAGTCGGACTCCCTCGGCTTCCTGTCTCGGCAATGCTCGGAGAACTGCAAATCGCCGAAGTCCAGCTGGTGGCCGTCGCTCGCGCGCTCAGCATGAATGCCCGCGTGCTGGTGATGGACGAACCAACCAGTTCCTTGCCTGACGATGCCGCCGCCAACCTGTTCGGGCTGATTCGAAACCTGAAGGAGCAAGGGGTCGCCATCATCTACGTCAGCCACAAGATGAACGAGATTTTCGCCATTTCCGACCGAATCACCGTGTTGCGGGACGGCGAAAGGGTCGGCACCAAGCGAGTGCAAGAGACAGGCATCGACGAAGTGATCTCGATGATGGTCGGGCGGTTTTTGGACGTCCCTCCCAAAGGCGAAAAGCAGTCAGGCGAACCGGTTCTGGAGGTGCGCGGCCTTTGCACGGAAAAGCTTAAAGACGTCAGTTTTAAGCTGAAGGCGGGCGAGGTGCTGGGCATTGCGGGGCTGGTCGGCGCGGGTCGTAGCGAGCTTGGGGCGGCGCTTTTCGGCCTCGACCGCATTGTGTCGGGCACGATCATCCTGAAGGGAAAACCATACGCTCCGCGGTCGCCCAAGCAGGCCATGCGCCGCGGGATTGGCCTGCTGCCAGAGGACCGCAAGTTGCTAGGTCTTTGCATGCAGAACTCGGTCCGCGAGAACAGCACGCTAACCGTGCTCGACCGCCTGCAAACGGCAGGAATCGTCCAACGGCTTAAGGAAACGAAGGCCATTCGGGCTGTTCACGACAAGACGCGCCTCAAGGCCCCCTCGTTCGAGGTCCCGGTGAGCGGTCTGAGCGGCGGAAACCAGCAAAAAGTACTTTTGGCCAAGTGGTTGCTCGCGGATCCCGACGTGCTGTTCCTCGACGACCCTACGCGCGGCATCGACATCGGCGCCAAGCACGACGTCTTTGACTTGATCGCCGCGTGGGCGGCCAACGGCAAGGGTGTGCTGCTCGTCAGCTCCGAATTGCCGGAGCTTCTGCGTTGCAGTGACCGCATCCTGGTCCTTTCCGAAGGGCGCGTCGCTGGCATTGTGCACGCGGCCTCCGCCACTCAAGACGAAATCATGAAAATGGCAGCCCAGGGGAAGCATGTCGCCAGCTCTTAGTTTTCTCAAAAGGTTCCAGGGCGCTTTGGGGCTCGTGCTGATCTTCATCGTCGCGATCATCGTCAGCCCACAGATCGACGGGCAGAACACGTTTCTCAGCCCGACCAATTTGACCGACATCTTGCGCGCGTCGTCGATCATCGGCATCATGGCGCTGGCAATGACCTTCGTTATCATCACGGCGGGCATCGATCTTAGCGTGGGCAGCGTTCTGGCGCTTTCGACGTGCGTCCTGGCGCTGATGCTGAAAAGGTGGAACCCGGAAACCGTGTCGAGCGCCCGGGCCGTAGCCGACGGTTTTCAAGCCCTGGGCATTCCGTTCGACCCGTACGCTCACATCGTGATCGCCGTGGCCGCCGCGCTGATCGCCTCCACCTTGGTTGGAGTGCTGAGCGGCACCATCACTGCCAAACTGAGGGTGCAACCCTTCATCGCGACGCTGGCCACCATGATCGGCATTCGCGGCTTTACGAAGTGGCTTTCGAACAACGCCACGATGGACATCGGCTTTGGCAAGAACACGCCGGCGCTGTTTGCCGAGTTTGCCAGCCAGAAGACGGTCATGATCGGAACCTACGCCGTGCTGGCGGCTCTGTTCGCCTTTGTGTTTTCGAGAACGGTGTTCGGCCGCCACGTGCGCGCCGTGGGGGACAACGAAAAAGCGGCAAGGTATTCCGGTTTGCCCATAGCCCGTATTAAGATCGCGGTGTACACGCTGAGCGGCCTGCTTTGCGGCATCGCCGGCGTGCTTTTTGCCGCACAAACCAACCAAAGCGACCCCAACGCCGGAATGGGTTACGAACTGGACGTCATCACAGCGGTCGTGCTGGGCGGCACCAGCTTGGCCGGCGGCAAGGGCTCGGTCGGCGGCACCATCGTCGGAACGCTCATCATCGGGGTCTTGACCAACATTTTGGGGCTGCGCAACATCGACATGAACGTTCAAATGATGGTCAAGGCCGTTATAATCATCTTAGCCGTTTGGATGCAGAAACGGGAAAAGGCCGACTGACAAATCAGGCCGCAGGAGGAACCAATGAAAACCTTTGCACTAGGGGCCGTGTTCGCCGCCTTGCTGATGGCGGGAGGTTGCGGGCCGAAAACGGAAACGCAGACAAGCCAAAGCGGGACCGGCGGGCAAGTTAGCCGGGCGTCCGAACCCGGAAAGGAGCACGTCGTGGTCTTCAGCCAGTGCAACAACGCCGAACCGTACCGGGCCGCTCAAAACGATCTGATGACCAAGCTGTGGGCCGAGAAGGGCGACGTCCAATTTTCGATTCAAGACGCCCAGCAGGACAATAACAAGCAAATCGAGCAAATTCGGACGATCATCTCGCAAAAGCCCGACCTGCTGATTGTCGCTCCGAACGAGCGCAACCCGCTGGCCAAGGTGATGGGCGAGGCGATGGCAGCGGGCATTCCCGTGATTTGCCTGGAGCGCGACATCGCGGAGCCCAACTACACCACGTATATCAAGTGCGACAACCGGGCGATCGGCAAACTGGCCGGCGAGTTCATCGTTGAACACCTGAAGAAGAAGTACGGCGAGCCGAAGGGCAACATTGTGCAAATCAAAGGCCTTCTGGGGGTCTTGCCCGAGACTGAGCGGCGCGAGGGCGCCGAAGAGGTGTTCAAGAAGTACCCTGGCATCAAGATCGTCCACGACTCAGTGGCCGACTGGCTCCAATCCAAAGCCAAGGACCGCATGACTGAGGCGCTCAACGCCTGCCCCAAGATCGACGTGGTGTACGGGCACAACGACCCGATGGCGGTCGGCGCCTACCTGGCAGCCAAGGACAAGGGCCGGGAGAAGGAGATGATCTTTGTAGGCGTCGACGGCCTTCCCGGAGAGGAGGGCGGCATCGCCAAGGTGCGCGACGGCATCCTGGCCGCCACGTTCATTTACCCGCTGTGTGTGGACAAGGCGGTCGAAATCGGATATCGGATGCTCACCGATAAAAACTTCAAGCCGGAGAAGGAGTACGTGATGCCTTCGACCCAGGTGACGAAGGAGAACGCCGAGGCGCTTTTGAGGAAGTAGGACTAGCTGGGACCGCCGGCATCCTGCCGGCAGGCTCCGGCCCCCGAAACGAACCTGGCTATGACCGAAGGCATCCTGCCGGCAGGTTTGCCGATCTCTTGAAACTGAAGGGAACTGACAAGGCACAATCTATGACTCCTAGGACTCAGGCCTTGGAGGCTACGATCGTCGGCCCATGGCATCGGTTGCCAGGCCGCAGTCAAGGGCCCTACTGTGAACGCCAGGCTACACTTGGGTCAGTTCGTAGGCCTCGATGACGTCTCCAGTCTGAAAATCGCTCCAGCCGTCGAATTGGATACCGCAATCGAACCCAGCGGCCATCTCCCGAACGTCGTCCTTCAGGTGCTTGAGTGAGGAGACGCGACCCTCGTACACCACTTCCGAACCACGCTTGACGCGAACCAGGGAGTTGCGCGTGATCTTGCCATCGGTGACGTGCGAACCGGCGACGAGGCCAAACTTGGTCAGGTTGAACACTTGGCGTATCTCGACCGTGCCCTGGTACTCTTCTTGGAACTTCGGTTCCAGCATGCCCTTTACGGCAGCCTCGATGTCCTCGATCAGTTCATAAATGATCGTGTAGGTACGAATCTCGATTTTGCGGCGCTCGGCCTCTTTCTTAGCGCCGGCTTCAGGACGAACGTTGAAACCGACGCAAATCGCGTCAGCGGCGCTAGCCAATAAAATGTCGTTCTCGGTGATTGTGCCGACGCCGCTGTGGATGACTTTGACGGTCACCTCCTCGTTGTCCAGTTTCTCCAACAGGCCGCGCACAGCCTCGACGGAGCCTTGGACGTCGGCTTTGACCACGAGATTCAGGTCCTTGGTGGTGCCCTCGGAAAGCTTCGCCCGGAGTTCGCTGAGGGTCATTCCTCGCGAGGGTGCCTCGAGGGCCTTGGCCCGCTCACGTTCCGCACGTTCCTCGGCGATTTCCCTGGCCTTTTTCTCGTTCTTGGCCACGCGGACGGTGTCACCGGCCTGCGGGACGTCGCTCAAGCCCAGCACCTCGACGGGCACCGACGGGCCGGCCTCCGTGATGGCTTCGCCCTTGTAGTTCAGCATGGCCCGGATTCTGCCATAGGACGTGCCGACGATCAAGGCGTCTCCGATATGAAGCGTTCCCTCTTGCACAAGGACGGTGACAACGGGGCCCCGGCCTTTGTCGAGTCTGGCCTCGATCACGACGCCTTCGAACTTGCCTTTGGGGTCGGCCCGAAGTTGCAGCATCTCGGCCTGCAAAAGGATCATCTCCAAAAGGTGGGGCACGCCCTCTCCGGTAACGGCCGACACGGGGCAGACGATCGTCTGACCGCCATACGCCTCGGGCACCAGTTCGTACTCCGTCAACTGCATGGTGACCCGGTCGGGGTTGGCTCCAGTTTTGTCGATTTTGTTGACGGCGACGATAATGGGCACTTCGGCGTTTTTGGCGTGGTTGATGGCCTCGACCGTTTGCGGCATGATGCCGTCATCGGCGGCGACGACCAGCACCGCGATGTCGGTCACCTGGGCACCGCGCGCACGCATCGCGGTAAAGGCCGCGTGGCCGGGCGTGTCCAGAAAGGTGATGACTCCCTCTTTGAGTTCGACCTGGTAAGCTCCGATGTGCTGCGTGATGCCGCCGTGTTCCGTTGCCACGACGTTCGACTTCCGGATGTAGTCCAGAAGGGTGGTTTTGCCGTGGTCCACGTGGCCCATGATGGTGACCACCGGAGGCCGCGTTTGGGTTCCGTCGTGCTTCTTCTTAGGCTTGGCCTCTTTGGGCGCCGGTTTTGACTCGGGCGCGTCAGCCCATACCAATTTGTAACCGAAGTGATCGACCAGTTTCTCGGCCACCTCCGGCTTGAGGACGGTTGTGAGGGTGGCCATGACCCTTAGCTTCATCATGAGCGTCTTTTGGACGTCTTGATGCGGGAGGTCGAGTGCGGCCGCTATATCGCGAGGGGTGCGGTTCGGAGGCAACACGATCTCTTTTGAGCCGCGGATGTCTTCGAGGGCTTCTTTGATGAGCTCAAGAGTTTCGTCGTCCGCCTCGAAGGACGCATGGTCGTTCTCGACCCCCAAATCGAGCAAGGTGTGGACGACTTGGCCCGATTTGAGTCCAAATTCCTTGGCTAATTCCGCGATATCTATGGTCATAACGGTTTATTCTTTCCTTAGCTTGCTCAAAATCGCTTTTTTAAGCTCCGCTTTTGCACTTTCGGCGACGGGCCTCCTCAACGCCCGCGCCAGCTTGTCTTTGGCCAAAGCGTTTTCGATGCACCGAAGGTTCGGACACACGTAGGCGCTTCTGCCTGTTAGCGTACCGCCTTCATACAGAAGGACGCGCCCCCCGGGATCCCGGAAGACGCGCAAAAGACAGTCCTGGTCGCACCTCGTTCTACAACCTAAGCATGTTCTTTGCGGTTTCCGTTTTCCAGAAGTCGGCAATACATATCACCGCTCCGAAGTCAGCTTTTGCCTCGGCCTTCGCCTGCGGCTTGGTTTTCGCTTCGGATGTCGATCTTCCAATCGGTGAGCCTGGCCGCCAGCCGCACGTTTTGCCCGCCTTTGCCGATGGCAAGCGACAGTTGACCGTCAGGCACGACGACGTAAGCGCTCTTTTCCTCCTCGTTAAGCTTCAGTTCGTTCACCTTGGCAGGACTGAGCGCATTGATGATGAAGGTTCGTGGATCTTCGCTGTAAGGGACCACGTCGATTTTCTCGTCGTAAAGTTCGTCGACGATCGCCTGGACGCGGGTTCCGCGCTGGCCGACGCAAGCGCCGACGGCGTCCACGCGCTCATCGGTGCTGGCTACGGCGATTTTGCTGCGCTGCCCTGGCTCGCGGGCCACGCTCTTGATCAATACGATGCCGTCCGCGATCTCGGGAACCTCGAGCTCGAACAACTTGCGCAACAGATTCGGGTGCGTGCGGCTGACCAAAACCCGCAAGCGCTTGGTCGAGTCGTCGACTCTCAGCACATACACGCGAAGGCGGTCGTTGGGACGGTAGGGTTCGGTCGGCACCTGCTCGCGCTTGGGCAGTTCACACTCGACGCGGTTGACTTGAATGAAAACAGACTGCCCTTCACGCCGAGTCACCGTCCCCGAAACCACGTCGCCCATCTTCTCGTGGAAGGCCTCTTGGATATGGCGGTATTCGGCTTCGCGCAACTTTTGGTTCAAAACCTGCTTGAAGGTTTGGGCGGCAATTCGGCCGAAGCGGTTGGGGTCAACCTCGGACGGTATGAAATCGCCGATTTCCGCGTCCGGTTTCTTTTTACGGGCTTCCAAAATGCCGATTTGAAACGACGGTTCGGTAACGACGCCCACCACCTCTTTTTCGAGAAACGCCGTCCACCCCTTGCGCGGGTCCAAGTGAACCGTGACGTCGCCCTTGGCGCCGACGAACTTTTTATACGCTTGAGCGAGAGACTCTTCCAGTTCGCGCTTGAGATCCTCGAGCGGAAGGTCCCTTTCTTGTGCAATTTGGTTCAGCTGTTGCAGTATGTCCATTGCCAATGTGCCTGTCTGTGCGTACAAAAAAAGGCGGCCTAGCGCCCCCCTTCGCCGGATACGCAATTTCAAGAAACCATTATAGCACACGGCACTGGGACAAAGATGAGACGCCCGGGGGTGCTAAACTCCGGCATGTTTCGTGTATTTGTCGAAAAACTCGAGATCACGGGCTATCACGGCGTGGCGCCCGAGGAGCGACGCCTTGGAAACCGTTTTCTGTTCGATATCGACATGTTTGTGCAGGGTAAGGCCGACGAAACGGACGCGCTGGCCGAAACGGTTGACTACGGCGCGGTGTGCGGTCTGGTCAAGTCGGTGTCGGACTCGCGCTCCTTCTTGACGGTGGAGGCCTTGGCGGCGTCCGTGGCCGAGAACATCCTTTCCGCCTTTCCGATCGTCGCCGAAGTCGAGGTGCGTTGCGCCAAACTCCTTCCGCCGGTTCTCCTGCCAGTGAAGGCGGCTGGAGCCATCGTTCGGCGTTCGCAAAAGGCCTGATGACCCTGTGCCACGACGGTAGAATCCGACTCGTGGATCGCATCATTCTTGCCGCCCCGCGCGGCCTCTGCGCCGGCGTGACCTATGCCATCGAGGTTTTGGACCTCGCCCTGAAGATGCACGGCTCTCCCGTCTACGTTCGCCATGCCATCGTGCACAACGAGTGGGTGGTACGCAGTTTTGAAGAGCGTGGAGCCGTGTTCGTCGAGAGCGTCGACGATATCCCGGAGGGATCGCCAGTTGTGTTTTCGGCCCACGGCGTGTCGCCAGCCGTGCGCGAACAGGCGGCCAAAAGAAACCTGCAGGTCATCGACGCCACTTGCCCTCTCGTGTCCAAGGTCCACAACGAGGCCAAGCGCTTCGCGAGTCAGGGTTACTTTTTGGTTTACATTGGGCACCGGGGCCACGTGGAGGCCGAAGGCACCATGGGCGAGGCGCCAGGCCAAATCGTTTTGGTCGACACCCCTGAGGACGCTGAGGCGCTGGAGCTGCCACCACACGATAAGCTTGCTGTGCTTACCCAGACGACGCTTTCGATCGATGAAGTGCAGAGGACCCTGGCCATTTTGAAACGACGGTTCCCGCACATCGAGCAACCGAAGAAGGAAGACATCTGCTACGCCACGACGAACCGGCAGGGAGCCGTTCGCGAGCTGGCCAAGCACTGTGACTTGGTTTTGGTGGTCGGTTCCGTCACTTCGTCGAACTCGAACAGGCTTCGCGAGGTCGCTGAATCGCTGGGCGTTGAGGCGCACCTGCTTCTTTCCAAGGATGAGATCGATCCAGCCTGGAAATCGGCCGCTGTCATAGGCGTGACCAGCGGGGCCTCGACTCCCGAGGTGCTGGTCGAGGAGACCATTGGAGCGCTGCTCGATGGCAACCCCCACGTGCCCGTGGAAACCCTCGAGACCGTCCGCGAAGACGTCCGATTCATCCCGCCGCGCGACCTTATCCAGGCGGCCCTGAAGGCTAACCCTCGCTGAGCGATTCGCCTTCGCTGGCGTTTTGGGCCCGGCGAAGCCCTTCAATGACGACCGTGAACTCGCCCTTTTCCGGAACGGCCTTGTCGTCCGGCAACTCGGGCAGGCGCGCCCGGTATACCTGCTGAAAGGCCTTGGTCATTTCGCGGCATATCGCGTAGCGGCGTGGGCCGAGTACCTCCGAGGTCGCCTTGAGCAGCGAGCGCACCCGGTAAGGTGATTCGAAGAGCACCAGGGTCAAGGGCGACGATGTGAACGGAGCCAGCTCCTTTTTGACGGCTCCCGCTTTCCGGCCCAGAAAGCCCAGGAACAAGAAGCGCTGGCCGAAGAAGCCGCTCAGCGCCAAAGCGTTGGTCACAGCACTTGGTCCGGGTATCGAATCGACCGGGATGCCCGAATCCAGACATCGATCGACGAGGATCGCCCCGGGGTCGGACACCACCGGCGAGCCGCCGTCCGTTAGCAGGCAAGCGCAAAGCCCCGAGGCTAATTCCTCGCGGTAAGTCTCGATTTTAACCTCAGACGTGTGGTCGTTCAAAACCGCCATCCGCTTGCGAAGTCCGAGGTGAGACTGGAGTTTGCCGCTGACGCGCGTATCCTCCACGATCCAAAAGTCGGCCTCGGCGAGCGCGGCCGAGGCGCGGGGCGAGAGGTCGCCAAGGTTGCCAATCGGCGTCGCGACAAGAACCAAACGGCCTGCCATCGCTTTGCTTCCCGCTCACTTGGAGTCGGCTTTCTTTTTCTTGGCCTGTTCTTGCTCGTACTTTTTCTTTTCAGCCTCGAAGCGTTTGGCCTCTTCGGCGCGTTCCTTGGCGCGTTCGGCCTCCATCCTCTTGGCCTCTGCCTCGAGCTTTTCCTGCTCGGCCTTGCCCTCCCGCCATTGCTTCTGAGATTCTCGCACGGCCTTGGCCGCCGCCTCGTCGATGGCTTTTCCCGCAAGCAACTCGTTCAGCTTTTTTTCAACCTCGTCGTAGTTTTTCTTGCCGACCTCGTCGAATTTCACGTTGTTGCCAGAAGCCGCCAGAAGATGCTCGGCCACTTTGTCAGGCTGATTGGCTTCACGGTAGAGGTCGACCAGAGCTATCCGCAAGTTGAAGTCCTCTGTCGTCAGAAGGACGTCCTCGATGGCAGAAACCCTTTGATCCAACAGGTCCTTTCTTTGCCCCGGTGTCGCCGCCTTCCAGGCGTCTTCAAGTAAGGCATAGTGGACCTGTTTGATCATGCCGGTGTCTTTAACTTGGCTCACGTCCTTGGCCAGCCCCTCGGCCTCATCAATTAGGGGCTTGAGCGTTTTGTAGTCTTTGTTGGCCGTTTTGTAGGCGTAAAGCAGTTTGAAGCCCGGATCGTTCCACTGGATTGGGAAATCCTTTTCGGCCTGTTTCATTTTATTCTGAAACTCGGTGGCCAGCTTTGCGACTTCTTCGGGCTTCATCTTGGCCGTATCCTTGCCCCCCGCAAGTTTCTTGCGGATCTCCTGCTCGACATAAGAGGCCTTCGTGAAGTAAACGTTGTCGCCCGCCTCGAATGGGGCCACCATCGGTTTGTACCGTTCTTTGATGGCCGCGGCATCGGGCGATTTCTTAAACTGCTCGTAAGGCATGGCTTTGCCCTGCGGCATCTGTTTGACGTAGAAGGAGTACTGCATCTCGACGACCTTATCGAGGTCGGCATCGATGAACGCGGCAAGTTGCGAGTCCGAGATCTCGACATCCATCCTCTTGCCCAGGCCGACGATCCGCGCCTTCCGAATCATATCCTCAAGGATGCTTGCATAAAGGTTGACCCGAACATCGACCGGCTGGGAGGCCAGCGCCGTGTCGTCGCCGAAGAACATCGTGGACGTCCTTTTGACCAAGGCGTCGAAGGCTGCAAGGTCGATTTTTGTTCCGGCCACCTCGGCCACGGCGAACTTTTGCACCATTTGGCCGTCAGGGCCGACTTCAGGCGCACAACCCCCTCGCTGTCCGGTGAACACGATGCCCAACAGGAAGACGATCCCAATGGCAATTCCAATGCACGATCCGCAGCCGCGCTTTTCCAAAAGTTCCCGAGTTTTGATGATCGACACAGTTAAAACACCCAGATGGAAATCATAAGAGTATGGCACGTCCGCACAAGGCCGTGAAGCCCGGCCTTGTGGCACAATGAACCGTTTTGACCGACATGGGCTTTTCGCTTTTCCTGATTTTTCTCGCCGGAACCGTCGCTTCGGCGATCAATTCGGTGGCCGGCGGAGGCTCGCTGATCTCGTTTCCGACTCTGATTGGACTGGGCATTCCGGGTATGACCGAGGTAACCGCCAACGCGACCAACAGCGTCGGTCTTTGGCCGGGTTCCTTGAGCAGCGCGTTCGGTTTCTCGAACGTTTTTTCCAAGACCAAGCGCTACTTCCTGCCTCTTTTGGGGCCAACCGTCGCCGGTTCCGTGTTCGGGGCATGGCTTCTGGTGCACACCAGCAACGCGGCCTTTCGGATCGCCGTTCCAGTTCTCATCTTTCTGGCCACGATGCTGTTGGCATTTCAGCCGCAGATCCGCGGACTCGCGTCATCTGAGCATCGTCGACGGCCGATCGGCCTCGGAATTGCCCCGCAGTTCCTCGTCTCGATCTACGGCGGCTACTTCGGCGCGGGAATGGGCATCATGATGCTGGCTGTTTTCGCCATCTTTATGGAGGGAAACATTCACGAATTGAACGCCGTCAAGGCATGGCTGGGGCTGGTCATCAACTTTGTGGCGTCGATCGCGATCATCCTTCAGGGTTTGATGTTGCAAAACGCTTCGGCTCGCGTGATGCCCCTAGAGGGAGCGGTTCTCGCGGTCGGGGCCGTGATCGGCGGGTTTGCGGCAGCCCGCTACTCCCAGCGGGTCGATGCCGACAAGTTGCGGAAAGCCATCGTGCTTCTCGGGTTTTTGCTGACCTGCTGGTTCACCTACCGCGTTTTGGGCTGATCGCATTATAATCGAAAGACCGCATGAAGACTGGCCAAGCGTTCATCTTCGACGTCGACGGCGTGCTCGTGGATTCGCCCCACGAGCGCGCTTGGGGGGAAGCTCTGCGCGAGCTGATGGATGGGGACTGGAGCGACTGGGCCGCAACAACAAGATGGACGCCGAACGGCTACGCCACTGAGGTTTACCAAACCCACACGGCAGGCAAAGCGCGCCGCGAGGGGGCCCAGGGCCTCTTCGACTACTTTGGCATCCCCGACCCCGACGGCAGTCGCCTCGACCTTTTCTGCGAGCGGAAGCAAGCGATGATCCTGGAGCTGATCGAGCGCGGCGAGTTCCGAGCGTTCGACGACGCGATCCGCCTTGTGATTCGGGCGCGCCGGCTTGGGGCGAAGACCGCGGCGGCCTCGTCGTCCAAAAACGCCAACGCAATGCTCGAGAAAGTGCCGGTGCCCGAAAGCGGCGGCAAACTGATCGACCTCTTCGACGCCAACGTATGTGGCCGGGACTTCGAGCAAGGCAAGCCCCATCCGGCCATCTTCCTTTCGGCGGCTGAAGCCCTGCAAGCCGACCCGGCAGAGTGCGTCGTCGTCGAGGACGCTCCCTCGGGCGTCCGGGCAGCCAAGGCGGGCGGGATGGCGTGCATCGGAATTGCCAGGCTCCGCGACGAGCGGCTGCTCGAATCGGCCGGGGCCGACTGGGTCGTCGACTCGCTCGACGCCATTGAAATCAGCCAAGATTTGAAAGTTCATTTTAAGAAATAGCATGGACACTTACACTTTTCACGACGGATGGATCGTCTCGGAGAACGCCTACGAGGCCGAAGAATCGAGCTCTCGAGCCACGGTTTTCGCCTTGGCCAACGGATACATGGGTCTCCGCGGAGCAGGGGAGGAGGTCGACCCCTCTCGAGACGGGCTGAAGGGGTGCTATGTCAACGGCATTTACGACACGCCAGAGGGCAAATTGACGGAGCGCGAGTTTCCGAACGCCCCGGACTGGACGATCGTGCGCCTGGAGGTTGACGGCGAGTCGTTTTCGCTTGACGAGGGCGAGATCCTCGAGTACCGTCGCGATTTGGACATGCGCTGCGGCGCGATGCGCCGCCACGTCCGCTGGAAGAGCCCATCCGGCAAGACCTTAACCATCGACTCGGAGCGTCTGCTTTCGATGACCCGTCTTCACGTCGGGGCCATCCGTTACCGCGTGGCCGTTGAACAGCATTGCCGCGTCCGCTTAACCTGCGCCATCAGCGTCAACGTTAACAACCGATGGGCCCGACACTTCAAAACCTCACGGCTGCACGCCGACGGCCACGTGCAATACGTTGAGTCGGACACCTTCGACCCAGGATACACGCTCGCGGTCTACGCCGTCATCGGACTGCGAAGCGAAGGGGCGTGCCAAGACCCCGAAAGCTACACGACCGAACTGGAGGCGGGGGTGGTCTACGATTGCCGCCTTGAAAAGGGCCAATCCGCCACGCTGGTCAAGATCGCCGCAGTTTATGACAGCCGGTTTTCGACAGGTTCTTTGCGCAATCTTGCCGAGAACGATGCCGAGCAGGCCTTTTCGGCCGGTTACGGAACCCTGAAGCAAGAAACCTCCGACCGATGGGCTGAGCTTTGGTCGCGGTGCGACGTGCGCATCGAAGGGGACCCCAAAGCGCAGATGGGCATTCGCTTCAGCATCTTTCAGCTCGTCGCGGCCGCCCCTTTCCACAACAACCTTGTCAGCATCCCCGCTCGCGGACTGCAAGGCCAGGACTACTACGGGTCGATCTTTTGGGACTGCGAGATCTTCGTGTTTCCTCTGTTCGCGTACTGCCTGCCGGAGGTTGCCAGAAACCTGCTGGGCTATCGCATCGCCACCCTGGGCCGGGCCAAGCGCAAGGCGGAGCGATTTGGATGGAAGGGGGCCTACTACGCTTGGCAAAGTCAGGAGAACGGCGAGGAGCAGTGCGACCTTTATGTGTTCACCAACCCTTTGACCGGTGAGAAGATACGGAGCTACTTCGCCGACGAGCAAATTCACATCTCCTCCGACGTGGTGCACGCCTTTCTTCAGTACTTCGACGCTACCGCCGACCATTCGATCTGGGCCGAGGGAGGGGCCGAGGTGCTGTTCGAGGTGGCGCGGTTTTTCGCCTCGCGAGTGACGTGGACCGGCGAGCGATATGAGATCCTCAAGGTGCTTGGCCCAGACGAATACCATGAAAACGTGGACAACAACGCTTTCACCAACGCTTTCGCTGCCGAGACCCTTCGAAGGGCGGCTTTGGTTTGGGCGGACCTCTCGCTGGGTCAGAAGGTCCAAACCGATGTCGGCGCCGAAGAGGTCCGGCACTGGCAGGAAATCGTTGAAAAGCTTTACGTGCCCGAGCCCGACCCGCAAACGAGGCTGATCCAACAGTTCGACGGCTATTTCCAACTCCGGGACGAAGACATGGAAACGACCCGAAGCCGCTTGGCCCACCCCGAGCTGCACCGCGGAGGTCCGCTGGGTCCTTTTCAAGAGACTCAGAACATCAAGCAGGCCGACGTGATCATGCTACTGTACCTGATGCGCGACCGGTACGACGAGTGGACCAAAAGGGCCAACTGGGAATACTACGAGCCAAGGACGTCGCACGACTCTTCGCTAAGCCCCATGGCGTATTCGCTTGTTGCGGCCGATGTGGGTTTGACTGACTGGGCCTACAAGTACTTCATCTTCACCTCGCACATCGACTTCGACGCGTCGGGGCCGCACTGGAACCTGGGCATCCATGCCGCCTCGCTGGGCGGGGCTTGGCTGGCCGTCGTTCACGGCTTCTGCCAACTGATCCTGACGCCGTTCGGCCCCAAGTTCTCAAAGTGGCCGCGGCTTCCCGGGCATTGGGAAGCGGTTGGCTTCTGCTTCGAATGGCACGGAAACCGGCTAGCCTGCGAAGTCGGGCAAAGCCACATCGAGATCCGGTCGCTCAGTGAAAGCCCGATCCCGTTGCGCTTGCCTGACGGCGAGGTCGAGCTTCAGCCAGGCGCGACGGTTCGGAGAGGGTTTTAGGAGCGGCCAGCCGTCCTGCTCCTGCCGTCGAGAACCAGCAACAACGCGCAAAGGAAGCCAAGCAAGTAGACGGCGGGCATCGGCCAGGCCCGATCAAGGGCGGACAGCATCAAACCGAAGCTGACGACCGCCCCGACAAGAAACAGCGCCTGGCGCCCGCGCTTAAAAACCTTCCACAAGGCGACTAGAAGAATTACGCCGCACAGGGCGATGGCGACCTTGAGAAAGGTTTGGTTGCCGTTAAGGTCCACGCCCCTATTCTAACCCTCGGCTTTTGCCAATCGAAAGGCCCAGTCAACGTCTTTGGCGCTTCTCACGCTCGCCAGGCAAATGGGCGACAGGCGAGTCTCTTCCGTTTCGAGGCTGTCCGCCACAGCTACAGTGGCGACTCCGCGGCGCTTAGCCAATTCGGCGGCTTCCGCTTGCCACAGGCCGCTGGGCAGAAAAACGAACTCGAACCCGTCGAATCGCCTCCACACGTCCTGCAAGACCTCCGGGTGCCGGCTACTCAGTCCGAAAAACCGGACCATGCCGTCGGATCGGGCCAGTTCAAGCGCGGACAAGGCCCCGTGGACCTGGCGATCGGACCAAGGTGCTTCCATTTCGAGGACGAAGAGATCGATCCGGTGGCCGAGGGCGCACGTCGCCTGAAAGATCGAGGCCTCCGTCATGTTGGCGGCCCACTCTTGGCTCGTCGAGGTCTCGACTTCGCGCCCGCCGAAGAACACGACGAACGCGTGGTCATTCAGGCCGGTCCGCCAGAGCGCGGCGTTGCGGCTGAGTTCGAGCGGAAGACCCGTGGCAGAGGCTGCCGTCAGGAGTTCGGCAGGATCTCCGGACTGGGAGCTCCACCGAAGGCTCAGCCAAACGGGAGCGAAGGACGCGTTGGCACGGGGAACATAGACCATTCGACGCATCCAGGATACCTGGCCCGCCAACCCGAGCCGCAGGCGTCCCGCCAGCCGGAGTAGAATGGGGTATGACTATCCGCCCCGACGCACGCGGCCGCTTTGGCGACTACGGCGGAAGATACGTCCCCGAGACGTTGATTCCGGCTCTTGATCAGCTTGAACAGGAGTTCGATCGCGCCTGGTCCGACGAGGGCTTCCGAAAGGAATTCAACTCCCTGCTTCAACGCTACGTCGGGCGACCCACACCGGTCACCTTCGGCAAGAGAATTTCCAAGGACACCGGTTTGCGCATCGCCATCAAGCGGGAGGATCTGTGCCATACCGGCGCCCACAAAATCAACAACGCCTTGGGACAAGCCCTGCTGGCCCTCCGGATGGGCAAAAAGCGCATCATCGCCGAGACCGGCGCCGGTCAGCACGGCGTGGCAACGGCCACTGTTTGCGCCTTGTTCGGCCTCAAGTGCGACGTGTACATGGGCTCGGAAGACTGCAAGCGGCAAGAGTTGAACGTGTTCCGGATGAAGTTGCTTGGAGCGAACGTCATTCCGGTGGATTCTGGCACCAAGACCCTGAAGGACGCCTTGAACGAGGCCATGCGGGACTGGGTCACCAACGTTCAGAACACCCACTACATCATTGGGACGGCCGCCGGTCCCCACCCTTACCCGTACATGGTCCGAGAATTCCAGAGGGTGATCGGCGACGAGGCGATCGCCCAATACCAGGAGCTTTTCGGTTCGCACCCAGACGCCTGCGTGGCTTGCGTCGGGGGCGGATCGAACGCCATCGGGTTTTTCCGGGCTTTCATCCCAGTGCCGACGATTGAGCTGATCGGCGTCGAGGCGGGAGGGCGCGGAATCGATACCAACGAGCACGCCGCCCCTTTGACCGCAGGTTCGCCTGGAGTTCTGCACGGCTCCTATAGCTACCTGATGCAAGACGAGGACGGCCAGGTGATGCCCACTCACTCCGTGTCGGCGGGTCTGGACTACCCGGGAGTCGGCGCCGAGCATGCTTATTTGAAGGACGTCGGCCGGGTCAAGTACCTGGCGGTCACTGACGACGAAGCGCTTGAGGCCTTCCGGTGGCTTGCCGAGCTGGAAGGTCTGATCCCGGCCTTTGAATCGGCGCACGCTTTCGCGCTGGTCAAAAGGCCGGAGTACTTCCGTCGCGGCGCCAAGGTTCTGGTCAACCTAAGCGGACGTGGGGACAAAGACATGGAAACGGCGTCACAGATTTTCAAGCTTTGACAGGTCCGACATGTGACGCCTCGTCGGCGACAAGCCGCAATTCGCTCGGCAACAGGCCAAGGTGTTCCTTAACCGATTCTCGCAGGCTTTGTGCGGTGCCGAACCCGGCCGTGGCCGCAATGACTTCGATCGGCTCTTCGGTCTTGGTCAAAAGGTTGACCGCGTACTCGGTGCGGCACCGGTCGACGAACTCGTGGAACCCGTACCCGACGATTCCCTTGAAAACGCGTGAGAAGTGGAAGGGTGAATACCCCACAAGATCGGCGGCGTCCTTGATCGGCCACGAGGCCTCGGGATGCGCCTTGACCCTGTCCGTGAGACTTTTGATGGCAGCCGGCAGGTCGTTTGGCAGAGGCGAAAGGCCGATTTCGTTTTCGCCAATCAGCGCCAAGCCCACCGAAGCGCTTATCAACGACAGGACGCACGGAAGCGCATCTGGGGCTTGAGCCCTAAGAAGCTGATCGACGCGGGCCAAGTCGGCAAGCCCCTCCGAGTGCATCGGCTTGCATAAGGGAAAATGCCGATTGTGGCGCTTGGCGGTCCGCTCGGTGATTTGCTTTTGAATCCATCCATCCAAGGCCATGAACGACGATCTCTGCCAGGTTACGACGTAAAACTCGTGTTCGCCGCGCGATAGGTTGATTCTGAGGTTGGAATTTCCAGACGCAAAGGCGACGGCCCTGGGAGCCACAACCGACCACCTCGAATCCGATTCGAGCCGTACAAGCAGGGTGCCGCCGCATACGAAGAGCAGAGCGTGGCGGCTTTCCGGAACGCCCAACGAGGCGGGGTAGGTTTGCGGGATTCGGGCGGTGATCAGTTCAACATCAACGTGCAGCGACTTCATTAAATCGACGCGATACAAAGCCGCTGGATCCTTAACATGCAACGACCCGCTGTCCTTTTGGTCTATGCCATTCGCCATGTTTTTGCTCTCTATCGCCGGCGGCTTGATCCGATGCAAACGTCTGATAAAAATGCAGTCTTATATAGCATAACCCAATTTGCCGCTGATGGTTGTTTTTTTCTTCAACCCCTATGACAAACCGAGCGTTTGTGATCGATTTTCAGTAAATCGAAACTGAGATGAGGTCCCTTGAAGCCCTTGAACAAAACCGCGAATTTCGCTGGATCTTGTGGCGCAAGCCAGAACCATTCGGCCCAGGCTTGCCGTCAAGTTCGGCGCCCGAGGGCCCAAAAACCGTCTGCCAGCCAAGCGAGGTTTCCCGTGGCAACCCTTTCCCAGGTTCCCCGCATAGTTGTCCTTTTCTTTGCGTCCAGCACGGTGGCAGCCAAGGGGTAGACGGCGGCCCAAGCCAAACTTCAGAGAAGATCGTCTTGGACCATCCGCATGCTGTTGTTTGCCGTGTCGACCCCTTACGTCGAACCGGCTGTGTTTTTCGGTGACGGGGTGCCAACCCTACGGACCGATCGCCTCAAGGCATGCGCCAAAAGCCCGAAAGGATACGAACCGAGGAGCGCTGAGAGCTTGTCTTCGCTTTTTGAAGCTGACGGCCGAAAGGTATCGCTTGAGGACGTATCTGGTGGAGGGTGGAGCTAGGGCATGTCGCCGGTTGCGAAAAGGCTGGCTTTCGGCTTGGCAAACACAAACGACGGCACCTTGCCCGGCCCGTAGTTCATCTCAACGAGCGGGCGGACCACCTGCTCGGTCATCACGATGTCGGCCAGTTCGGCGCGCAACGCTTCGAGCTGCATCAAAAAGACCTGCAGGTGGACCTTGCCCAGCGCGAGCGATCCGACACGGCGCCCCTCATCGGTGGTCAGGGTCTGACCGAGGATCGATCGGGCGATCTCCCGGTTGTGGAACTCGATGGCCTCGATGAACCCGGATGAAGACTCCTTGGAGCCGCCGAGCGTGGACAGTTCGATTTCACTGGGGTACACGATCGCCGTGGTCCTGTGCAGGTTCTGCAATGACCCGAGAAGCGCATTCTGCTCCTCAACCGGCAGGCCGCGAAGAAACTTGCCCAGAACCGTGGGCGACGCGAAGCGCTCCAGGTGCTGCCTCCAGGCGCTCAGAAGCACGCCTTTGGCCTGCCAGTGCCGGTAAGCGGCATCGAGATCGCTTCGGCCGACAACGGACCCATAGGTGGGTCGGTTGCCATAGATCACGAACTTTTCTCGAGGCAACTTCCGCTCAGGCTCGCCGGGCAAGCGAAGGTTCAGTCCGGTGATCGTTCCGTAAGCGTTGACCTCGAGGCCGAAGGTTTGCGGGTCCTTGGCCCGGACCGTTCTGAGGACGATGTGCCGGCCATCGGTATCGTAAACCATCTCCTGCACCGACCAGCCCTTGGCAAAGGCGTCCATGGCCTGGAACAGGATCGCGTGCGGCGAACCCTCCATCCCCGCGAACACGCTTTCGACGAAGTCGGCGTTGCGCTTGGCCTCGGGGGATGCGTCGGACGGTTTCACGGCGTACTCGGCGGCGAGCACGCCCAACTTTTTCAGGGTCAGGGCGGTTTGCACCATCGCGTCCTGCTGCATCTGGTCGTACACTGAATAGCTTAGGCCTTCGAACGGTTTAGCGCCGAACTCATATGCCTGGCGCACGGCCCGGGTCATTTGCGGGCAGGCCTCTTTGTGCCGCCCCCTATTGTTTGTTTTGCTAAATAACTTTTTCAGTCTCATGGATGTGTCCTATTCTCAGCGAAATCGAACGTCCGCTCCGCCCCTAGGGCAATCGTTGGCCGATAGTCGGCCGGCAACTGGCGCGCCGCAAGGGCCAGTGCCATCACCATGTCGTCATGGTAGCCGCTCTGGCTCTCCAGCCTTGTGCCTCCGCTTGGCCCAACACGCGACTCGAAGTGCTCCAGTTCCCGCTGAAGCACCGGGTTCGGCGTCATCTTCAGGCTTCCGCGCTCCACAAGCCACGCCAGGCCGTCGATCAGCCCCGCCTTCGAACTGGGCGTGAACACGAATCCCTCAATGGCCGTGTGCGGAAGCCGCTGGCGAAGCGCTTCCGTGGCCAAGTCGCCGCCTCCAGTGGCGTCGCACGTGAGAGAGGCTTCCGGGTACTTGGCCACGATTCGCGCCACGCGCTCGATTTGGCTGGACCAGCTCATGCGGTTGAACCGGTCCGTCTCGACGAGCGCGGCCTGGTTCCGATTGCCGCTGAGAACGGCTACAGCGGTGAAGTCGGTGTAGCGGGCCCAGTCCACACCGATGCAAAACGGCGGTCCAGGGCTGCTGGTCAAGCTCGGCACGAGGCACTTTTCAATGTCTTCGGTTCGAAAGACCCTTCCGGCCGAGTCCATGAACTGGGCCTCGTATTCCGTCATGTAGGCCCGCTCACTGATCAGCTGTCGCTGAACCTCGAGGAACTCGCGGCGAACCCAAGGCGATTCGCTGGACGGGTCGGATCGGCTCCAGAAGCCGTTTTCGCCCCTTCGCCCCATCTCGAAGAAACGGTAAAAGTGATTGCGCCCGCAAGGCGTCGAGATGAGGGTAAGGTTGCCGTCCGTGGTGGCCAGCATCGGCATCACGACTTCGGCAATCACCTCCTCCGGCACGAAGGCCGCCTCATCGACCACAATGCGGGTCGCCTCGTTGCCGCGCAAGGCCCTGGACAAGTGGCCGGAGCGCGCCTTCAAAGTGTGCGGCCCGTAGGTCAGCGAGGGATAGGGGGAGTTGCGCACCCGGATGGCCTCGTTCTGAACCAGGCCCATGTGGGCGGCCCGCCCAAGCATTTCGAGCACGCGTTCGAACAGCAACCGAGACTGGTCGAGCGTCGGCGCGACAATCAGGCTCCGAATCGGCTCGCTTTGCATCAGTCCGAGCAGGATCGAAGCCGCGCAGGCATCGGTCTTGCCCCAGCGCCTTCCGCATGCGAGCACTTTGTACTTGGCCCGGCTTTCCAAGAAGGCGCGCTGCCCTTCGTGCGGCTTCCAGATGGGAAGGAGTTTGTCGATATCGTTCTTCATCGACAGTTACGGGATCCAACGCGCCGCTTGTCAACCGTCCCAAAGCAGTTGACATAAGCGCACTTTCGTCTACTATTAGATATGGCATCCAACCATGAAAACCACGAAACGGCAGGCCGCTACGAGCTGTTCAAGCGGGCCGCGCTTTGCGGCCCCGGATACCGGGGGGAACGTCTCACGTTCGACCCGAAGGAGGCCTCCGAACTGGCCGCTCGGATGCGAGAGGCCGAGATCGCCCCGCCGAGCTACTTGGAGTCGGAGACCCGCTGGATCGACCGAAAGGCCAAGCTTTTCGAGGCTGGCGAATACCCCGACAAAGGACTCACCATCCGGCCGAGCGACATTCAGCGCTTGGCCGCCAACTTTGACCTGCCGGTGCCGGTGTTGATCGAGCACGCGGAATCGCCGCTCGAGCTGGGCTACCTGACCCAGGTGGAAGCCTGTGGCAACGAGCTGTTCGGCACCGTCGCCCTGACCGAAGAGGCCGAAAAACTCGTTCAGAAGTCGGGGGCCGGTTCTCTTTCCCTGGGACTGTCGCCCGATTTGAATGAGATCCGAGAGGTTAGCCTCGTACGCAACCCCCGCATCCCAAGCGCACGGCTTTTCGCCGATGGGCTGTTCTACGTGACGGCGAGATTGGAGGAACCCATCGACTGGAAGGCGCAATACGAGGCGCTTTGCCAAAGGAGGCGCGAGGAGGAGGCCGAAAGCGCGCTTGAGAGATACGTGAAAGCAGGCAAGCTGCTGCCAGCGCAAGTGCCTTTCGCCCAAGCGCTGCTCATGGAGGCGTCTACGGTCGAGTTCAACGGGGATCTGCGGCCGGTGCGCCAGCTCCTAATCGACCTCATCGAGCGGCAACTGCCAAGTTCTCTGTTCACCGAGGCCGCGCCGCAGCTCGCGAACCCCCACCCGGAAGGACTAATGCCTGAGGAGACCGAGTTTTACCGAAGGTACTTCCCCGACCTCAGCCTCGACGCGATCGCCAAACGCAAGGCCGCGTCGCGAAACCCTTAAAGGAGAAAACCATTGCCAGCCTTAAACCAACCTTTCGAAACGTTTGAAAAGCCCGGACTCGTGGTTAACTACAAGACCACCAACGCCAAGATCTACAAGGGTTCGCTTGTCGGCGTCAACGCCGGCGGCTACCTTTGCTCGATGAGCCACGGCACAGCCGGCCTCAAATTCGTCGGCGTGGCCAACGAAACGGTGGACAATGCGTCCGGACCCGCCGGGGACAAATCGTTGAATGTGACCAAGTGCGGCTCGTTCGTTTTCAAGGCCGCCTCGGGCTATACGCCTGCTTTGACCGACCTGGGCAAGGAAGTGTTCGCGACCACCGACTGGGAGGTGCAAGTCGCCACTGCCGGGCTGACGAACCAGTACAAGGTCGGCACGATTGTCGGCATTGAGAACACCTCGACCGGCGCGCCAGGAGTCCGCGTTCGCGTGGACAACCATACGTTGTGAACATCAAGCGCCATTGATCGACACCTTGAAACCTAACAAACTGAAGGAGATTCCCATTGGCACTAACCAAATCTGACATTCCCGACCTGCTTCTGCCTGGGCTGAAGGCGGAATTCGAGACCGCCTACCGGTCTGAGATCGACCTTTCGGCGGCTGAGCAAATCGCCACCGTTGTCAACACGACCATGCCGGTTCAAAAGTACGCTTGGCTCGGCGCGGTGCCGCCGATGCGAGAGTTTCTCGACGAGCGCAAACCATCCGGACTGTCCGAGTACGCGGTGACGATCGAGGACAAGGTGTTCGAGTCGAGCATCGCGGTCGACCGGCGCGCGATCGAAGACGACCAGCTCGACCTCATTCGCCTGCGCATTCGCGACCTCGCCTACCGTGTCGCCGTCCACCGTCAGCAGATCATCGTCGAGGCGCTGGCAGCCGGGTTCACGGCCACCGGCTATGACGGAGTGCCCGTTTTCCACTCGTCCCATCCGACCGGGGCCACCGTGACCAGCAACCGCACGACCGAATCGCTTTCCGCGAACAGTCTGGCCAACGCTATCAACGCGATGATGTGCGTCCCGGACGACACGGGGACGCCGCTGGGCATCGTGCCCGACACCCTGGTCGTCAGCCCGAAACTGCAGTGGACCGCCACGGAGCTCGTTGAAAGCCCAGTCGTCGTCTACAAGGGCAGCACGGAGGGCGGAACCCCATCGAACAACTACAAAAACGCCTTTCAAGGCAAGCTCAAAGTCATCGTCACTCCGTTCCTGAACAACGCCTTTGACGACTACTGGTTTCTGATCGACACCAAGCGGCCGATCAAAGGAATCATCCTTCAGCAGCGCAGCGACGTGCCCGTGGAGTTCAGCGCTCTGGAGGGCGGTTCGGGATCGGAATCCGCTTGGATGCGAGACCGCTACTACTACGGCGTTCGCGCCCGCTACAACGTCGGATACGGCCTTTGGCAGACGATGTACGGCGCAACGCTTTGAGGGTGCCTCGTGGTGGAATGGGCCGAACTGTTCGCTCTGCTGGCCAGCTTCATCGCCACGTCGTACGCGCTGGTCCGCTCAGTCCTGAGCCAGCACAAGGCCACGGTGGACCGGTTCGTGACCTACCTGGAGCAAGCGCTGAACCGCCAGGAGGAGATCAACGCATGCTTCCAGCCCGCACTGGAGGAGCTGGCCCAATGTGTGCGTCAGAACTCGCTTCTCGTCGGCCGCATCGCCGAGCGATTGCGCGTCGACGCCAAGCCGGAGGTGTAGCATGGGCATCACGGTAACACGCGCGCGCATCAAGGAGAAGTGCGCTCTTTCGAACTCGGCGTACGACGCCACGATCGACAACCTGATTGCGGAGATGGTGCCGGCGGTGACTTATGCGCTCAAACCGGAGTATGCCGAGGAGGGCCTGGACGCCAACCTGCAAGCCACTCTCAACCTTGGTGCGACTGAAATCATCTGCGGCGAGTTGATGGCCCAAATCAACCGCGAGCCCGGCGCCACCGAAGGGATCGCTCTGGGACCGATCCAGGTCTGGCCGGTCAAGCGCGGTTCGATGAACGACCCGTATCTGCTGATCGAGTCCGGTTGGGCACGCCTTCGGCCGTTTCTCCGGCTGGACGCCAGCATCCCGACTCCGGCTCGTGTGCTCAGCTCCGGAGGAAAAGGAAACGGTGAACCGGAATGAACGCTCTTCAAAGACGGATCAAGAACGTGATTGAACGGGTGGGCGACACCTTCACCGTGGGTGGGACGGCGCGCAAGGGCGTGTTCACGGTGCTTCCGGCGTCGGCCGCTCGCGATTACTTGCCGCAAGGGGAAATCGACGCCGCTCCTCGGCCGTTGCGGCTGGTCTACACGGCGTTCGACGACCCGTCTGCCATGGGCAACACCGTGTCTTGGTCGTCGATCACTCTGACGGTTCGCAAAGTCGTCGAGGTCCGTTATCAAGACAGCTTGATTGCGAAGTTGCTGGTGCTTTATTGACCCGGCCCTAAGGGCTCACAGCTCCCGTCGGTACTCCAGCGCGCTGAGAAGCGTCGCAGAGTCGGCGTATTCGAGCTCGCCTCCGACGGGTATTCCGTGGGCCAGCCGGGTCACTCGCACGCCCAAAGGTTTGATCAGGCGGGCCAGATAAAGCGCCGTCGCGTCTCCCTCGACGTTGTGGTTGGTGGCCACAATCACCTCGGCGACCCCGGGGCCCAAGCGCGCTAGCAACTCCTGGATGCGCAGGGACTCGGGGCCGACGCCGTCCATGGGGCTCAACAAGCCGTGCAAAACGTGGTAAAAACCACGGTACTCGTTGATGCGTTCGATGGCGGTGATATCCCGAGGCTCGGCGACCACGCAAATTTGAGAGGGGTCCCGCCTTGGGCTCTGGCAGATATCGCAAAGCTCATTCTCGCTGACGTTCTGGCAACGCGAGCAGAAACGAAGGCACTCCTTGGCCTGGCGGATGGCGTCCGCCAGGCGAAACGCCTGCTGGTCTGGAACTCGGAGCAAGTGAAAGGCCAAGCGCTGGGCCGACTTCGGGCCGATGCCCGGCAAACGCTCCAGCTCGGCGATCAGTTCGGCGAGAGGCCTGGCGAAAAGCACCTAAAACCCCGGGATGTTGGGCATGATTTCTTGAACTTTGGCGTTTCTTAGCTCCGTAGCCTTGTCAAACCCCTCGCGGACCGCACTGACAATAAGGTCCTCGAGAGCCTCGACGTCCTCCGGATCGACGACGCTTTTGTCAATGGTGATCGAGACGATTTTGCCCGTGCCGTCGAAGACGGATTTGACCGGGCCCTTGTCGACGGAGATGCGCTCCAGCGCAAGCTCTTGCTCGAGCGTCTGGGCGCGGGCCATCGCCTGCTGCGCCTGCTTCATCATGTTGCCAAACCCTTGGCCTCCGAAATTCTTGGGTAGTTTCATCTTTCTTTCTCGATTATGGTCTAGTTGGACTCGCCGACTTCGAACACGTTCCGAACGACTTGAACGAGCTTTTGCCCCTCGGATGCCAATTCTACCGTCTGGACGTCGCCGTTATCGCCGTTCGGCTTGGATGCCGCCACCAGCTCGACCTGCCAATCTTTGCCCGAAAGCCGCCGGCCGGCTTCCGTGATGGCGGCCAGTCGTTTGGGATCCTCGCACACCCAATCGACATCCATCTGCCTCGAAAACGTCAGCGTGACGCGCAGACCGTCGACGGCGGACACCCGCGAACCTCCTAGGTGCATCTTCATGGTTTTCGAGACCTTGCCGAGTTCCTCTTTCACCAAAGCCCAAACCCGGTTGGCCTCGTCGATTTGCGGGTCCCCGGAAAGCTCCGTCTGAGCGGGTTTTGGTTCGGCCTTCGACGCCGCCCGGGGACTCTCATCCTTCGGCTCGTGCTTCGGCGTTGTCTTAGGGGGCGCAGGGGTTGCGGCCGCGACGGCCGCCCGTGGCGCTTGCGGGGCCTGCAACCGCTGCGATATCCGAATCAGCTCCGACTCGAGCCAGAGCCGAGGCAAGCTGATATCGCGGATGAACTTGTGGGCCTGGGACAGCTCGGATCGGATCGCAAGGATGTTGGCTTTGCCCAGCCGGGTGCCGACCTCGTGAAGAACAGCGTCGCCGGCCGGGTCCACCGTCCCGCCGAGGTCGATGGCATACGCCACGCGGGTCAAGTCGGCCAGTCGATACAGCAACGACTCGAGGATCATGCGCGGGTCTCTCCCGAGACGCACGACCTCGTTCAGCATCTTCGAGGTCTCCGCCACGTCGCCCTCGCGGATCGCCAACAGGATCCGGTCCACCAAGTCGTCGGCCACCAACCCAAGCTGGTCGTAGACCTGAGCGACGGTAACCCTGCCATCGGCGGTCAGGATGACTTGCTCCAGCAACGTCAGGGCGTCGCGGTAACTGCCGTCGGCCATCTTGGCGATCGCGGTAAGGGCCTTAGGCTCGTTGTCGACGCCCTCGCACTTGGCGACGTAAGCGAGCCGGCTGGTCAGGTCGGCTAGGCTGGCCCGATGGAACTCGTGCTTCTGGCAACGCGATCGGATCGTCGGCGGCACCTTGTTGAACTCGGTGGTTGCCAGAATGAAAATGATGTAGTCGGGCGGTTCCTCGATGGTCTTCAACAAGGCGTCGAAGGCCTTGGCCGATAGGTCGTGCACCTCGTCGATGATAAACACCTTGTAGCGGGCCTGCATCGGCCGATACTCCGTGGCGCTGACGATCTTGTCGCGCACCTCCTCCACGCCGGCCTCGCTCGCCGCGTCCATTTCGTAGACGTCCACGCAGGATCCCTCGGTGATTGCCTTGCAGATGGGACATTCGTTGCACGGTTCGGGCAACGGTCCCTTCTCACAACAAAGGGCCTTGGCCAACAAGCGCGCCGTCGATGTTTTGCCGGTGCCGCGAGGGCCGGTGAACAGATAAGCGTGGGCGATTCGATTCGACGCGAGGCCGTTCTGGAGCGTCTTGACCACGTGGTTTTGGCCGATGAGATCGGCGAACGTCTGGCTGCGGTATTTGCGGTAAAGAGACACGTAGGCCAAGATAAAAAACTCCAAGCGCCGGGAATGATGCGTCGCACCGAGGTTCGACTTACCGTTGCTACCTTCCGGTCCTGGCGGGGTTCACCGTCCTCCAGTCGCGCAGTTCCCGGCGGACTGCCTTATTTTAGCACTCCGCCGAGCGGCGCTTGGTTCTTGAGTTTGCTCATGTGCGACCGATCACTGGTTGGATGTGGCGCGCATCGATCCCGTCTCGAAAATGTCGGTCGCTTTGTCGATGGTCTTCGATTCCTTATAGTTCGGCGTTTTAACCACGGGCACTTTGTCTGTCCACTCGCCTCGCCTCAGGATCTGGTCCCGAGTCAGTTCGAGGCGGGCAAAGATCACCCTTTGCCCGGGCCTTATCTGGTCGTTCAGGAAGTACTTGTCGGTCATTCCGATGCCGTCCCACCCGAACTTATCCTGAATGTGCGGGGGCGCGGAACGCGGATTGTAGTAGAACTCGAGGACGTAGTCTTTTTTCCGGAACGGGTACATCGTGCGGTCGTTGCTCATGTCGATGCGTTTGCGGAAACGGCGGTTGCGAACGAAGAGGCCCTCTTGCATGTAAGTGACGTCTTTGGGCACATTGAAGTTGACCTCGTTGCCCTGGTCCCAAACCATGCCGCCAGGCTGGTCAATCGACACCTTCTGCTCCTTTCCGTCGACGGTCCTGGCCACGCTGAGGTCCTTGTCCTTGAGCACCACACGAATGCGCGTGCCTACGGGCAACACGTTCCACGTGCCCTCGAAGGTGATGATGGCCGCCTCGTCGACCGTGGCTTTGACGCTGAAGCCGACGTCGAACGGAGGCTTCGTGTCGTAGTCGCCTTGGTCGTACCACCCGTTCTTCAAGGCGACGTAGCCGCGCTGCACCAATCGAACCAGGTTCGTGTCGATGTTGCGCTCCAAGGTCTCGTAGTTCTGCTTGAGGGCGTACTGGGTCGGGTCGGCGTCGATTCGCGCCTTGGCCTCGTCATACAGTTTGAAGTACATGTCGAGCGCCTTTTCGATTTGGCCATTACGGAAGTACGCCATCGCCAAAAGGTTCTTGCGCGCAGGAAGCATGTCCGGCTTGGTATGGGCAATTTCCCAATACCTCACCGCGTTTTCGTAGTTGTCGTCGATTTTGTGGTACCACATCCAACCCGTCTCGAAGAACATCTCATAGGTTTCCGGGTTGTTGGCCGCGCCCTCTTTGCCAAACGCCAGCGCAATCGGGATGTACCGGCGGTCCGACCGTTGCTCCGTGTCGGTGAAGTTGTAGCCGATGTGCCACATGCCCGTCGCGTACACGTCGATCTGGTGCGGATCGAGCCAAGTGACCAGGCGCAGCAACGGCAGCACGGCATCGTAGTTGCCTTCGTCGAAGAACGAGTCCGCGCGCACCCAAAGAATGCCGGCGATGAACTCGCGAAGGCCCATCACGGCGAAAAGCAACTGGCTCGGGTCGAGGCCGCTGACCATGCCCTTCTGCTTGGGCGCGTAGTTCTTGTTCCACTGAGGGTAGATCAGGCCGTGGTGCAACACGCCTTGAACAATCAGAAGCGCCGCGATCACGCCGAGAAGGATTCGTTTGTTCACGCCTTAGACCTCTCGCCTGTCGAACACGATGATGGCGATCACCATCAAAGCCCCGATGTAGATCACGCCGTACAGGCCCGTCCACACCCCGTACATGAACTCGTTTTGGATCTGCTGGCCCGGATTGATGATCGGGTTCTGGATGTTGTAGTTCGCAAAGTTGGGCAGCAGCACCGTGACCACCTTGGCCACCGCCTGCACCACGGGATGCGTGTTCGGATTGCCTGCGAACGTTTCATAGACGGTGTTGAGCAACGAGCCGATGAAGTACACGCCTCCCGACAAGAAGAAGTTGAGCAACGGCGAAACGAAGGTCGAAAAGCAAATCGCGACGGCGGCCAGGAGGCTCATCTGGACGAAGTAAAACAGTGGCGCCTTGGCCATCTTGCCGACCTGGGTGACGTCGACAGCGCCGAAGTTCGTGCCGCCGCTTTGCACCAAAGTGAACGATATCACCAAAACCAACGACATCAGCAACATCATCAGCCCGAGGGCCATGATAGCGCCTAAATACTTGCCGAGCAAGAACTGCCAGCGTTGGACCGGCTTGCTGAGGATCGTGTAAATTGTTCGACGCTCGATCTCGTTCGGGATGAGGTAGACCGTCAAAACGATGGCGATCACCGCGCTGGTCAGCTGGAGAATGCCGAGCATCATGCTGGTGAGAACGGTGGTCTCTTGACGTGCGGTCAAGCCGCCCAAACCTGGCGCGATCGAAAGGAAAACCAAGCCGATGAGCAAAATGGTTAGCAACACCTTGCGGCGAATCGCCTCGCCGACGGTGGTCGTCGCAATGGCAAAGATGGCTCTCATGACTGGCCTCCCTCGTTGTTGCTGACGTTGCGGATGGTGTCGACGAACAAGTCCTCCAAACGCTTGCGCCTTGGGATCACGCTGACCACGGTCCCCTTCGCGCTGCGGATGCTGTCGAGCAAGGCGTTCAAGTCCTCGCTCTCGGGCATATCGACCAGCAACCGCCCCTGTTTGAGCGAAACGGCGGCGTCCTTGATTTTAATCGAATCGGCGAAAGCTTGGCTCACGTTCTCGGCCTCGATTTCCGTCCGACCGCCCGCCAAAAGTTCGGAGAGCTTGCCTTGACGCTCGATGCGGCCTTTGTTAATGATCGCCACGCGGTCGCAAATCCTCTCGACCTCGCTCAGCTCGTGGCTGGAAATGAACACGGTTCTCCCCTCTCCGCGGAACTGAAGAATCAGGTCCCGTATCTCCGTGTGGGCGATCGGGTCCAGACCTCCGGTCGGCTCGTCGAGAAAAAGAAGCTTAGGATCGTTGAGGAGGCTTTGCGCCAGCCCGATGCGTTGCTGCATGCCCTTGGAATATTGCGAAATGGTTTTGCCGGCATCGCGCGCGAGGTTGACCTTCTCCAGCAAAGCCTGGCACTTGGCGTCGTCCTTAATTCCGAACAGCGAGGCGTAGAAGCGCAGAAGCTCGATGCCCGTCATGTGCTCGTAATAGTAGGGACGCTCCGGAAGGTAGCTGATGACTTGGTGAACCGACATATCGCCGATTTCGCGTCCAAGAACATAACCTTCGCCCGATGTCGGGTAGATAATGCTCAAAAGCATCTTGATCGTCGTCGTCTTGCCGGCACCGTTCGGACCGAGAAACCCGAAGATCTCCCCCTCCTCCACGACGAGGTCGAGATTGTCAACAACGTTGATCTTGCCTGATATTCTTGTTTTATAGCTTTTTGTAAGCTTGTTGGTCTCAATGGCAGCGGCCAAGGGCTGCACACCTCCACATAAGGGTTGGACGCGAGTATACCTTCGACCTGCGACGCTCGATGCGGCAACGGTCATGTTGGTTTAACAAACCAGCGCTTGCCCCGGTTCCCTTCGTTGCGCAAGAGCGCCTGTTTTTGTCGGCACTGTGCCTTTGCTTTTGCGCCGTCCAACAAGGGGCGTCGCCGCCGTGACATTAGCGCCAGGTCTTCATCAAACCTTAACAAAGGCGATTCGAACAAGTTAGAGGCAACGTCGACAAAGGTCTTGCAGGCGTTCTCGCCGCTCGGCCTCGAGCCGTTTCTCCGAAGGCAAGGCCGGCATTCATCAGCGGGCAACGCCTTAAAGAAGAACAAGATCTTTCCAATCGAATCAGTTCGTTGTACAAAAAACCAAGAGCGTTGCAAAAGTTGTGATACATTGGGCAAAAAAGAGGCATAGACTTTTTGAAAACAAGCGTATATACTTATCAGAAGCATCAAGGCGCCGGAGTTCTCGCTACGGATTTCCGTAAAGATGAAGAACGAGGCATTGATGACAGGCTTGCGGGAACGTACTTTGCTCTCCTTTCAGCGTTCCCGCGCTTTTTGTTTTGGAGAAATCACAACGAGCTTTTTGCCGCATCAACAAATCGGCGAATCAGATCTGCGGATTTTTGCCCCGGCGCGGTCTCGACCCCGGTTGAAACGTCCACGGCGAAAGGTCTCGCCTGGCGAACGGCTTCGGCAACGTTGTACGGATTGAGACCGCCGGCAAGAATGACCGGCAACGGGCAAGCCTCTGCCGCTCGGCCGGCCGCCCGAAAGTCCACCGTCCTGCCCGTCCCGCCGTATGCGGATGGGTCGTAAGCATCAAGCAAGATTGCGCGAAAACCGGCGGATCGGGCAAACCCGAGGTCCGGAACGCCTTGTGGCCCGCAACGCACCGTGCAGATGAGGTCGATTCCCTCAGGCAAGCGGGTTGCTTCCGCCCATAGCGCTTGCACGGCGTGCAGTCCATCCGGTATCGTTTCCGGAGGGGGGCCGAACACGCCGACACGATACACGAAAGGCGGAAGGTGCCTGCAAAGCTCGGGCCAATGCTCGCCAATGTAGCGTTTGCTGGACCTCTCGAAAACAAAACCGAGCGCGTCCGCCCCCGCCTCGACCGCCGTCAGCGCGTCCTCGATTCGGGTCAGCCCGCAAACCTTCACTCGGACTCCCAACCCATCACCTCGCGCACTTTGCCGGCGATGTCCCTGGCCGCGCAGAATGCCGTGCCGATCAACACCGCCCCGGCTCCGGCCTCGAGCACCCGGCGAACGTGCTCGGCCCGCTCCAAGGCGCTTTCGCTCACCACAAGGGCCTGATGAGCCAGCAAGGGGGCGATGCGTTCGGTGGTCGCGAGGTCGGTCGAAAAGTCCTCCAGGTTGCGGTTGTTGATGCCGATCAGGTCGCAGCCGGCGTCCAGCGCGATCCCGGCCTCTTGCTCCGTGTGAACCTCGACAAGAGCGTCCATTCTGTACTCGCGCGCCAGCCCAAGCAGGTCCTCCAGCTGAGCCCTCTCGGGCATGGCCACAATTAAAAGAACCGCGTCGGCTCCCCAGGCCCTCGCCTCGTGCACTTGGTAAGGATCCCATACAAAGTCTTTTCGCAAACACGGCAAAGGGGACGCCTTTTTGGCCTGGATCAGGTTGCCGCTCGACCCTTGGAAGAACCTCTCGTCGGTCAAAACGCTGAGCGCGCTTGCCCCGGCCTCGGTGTAGGCTTCGGCAATCTGAACCGGGTCGAAGTCTTCACGGATCAGCCCTTTGGAAGGACTGGCCTTTTTGATCTCGGCGATCAGCGCGGGCTTCCTCGGGGCTTCGCGCAGGGCCCTAAGGAAGCCTCGCGGAGGTTCGGCATCTTCAGCCGCAGCGCGAACCTCGGCCAATGGCCTTTGATGTTTGGCCTCGGCGACCTCTTCGCGCTTGGCTTCGAAAATTCGACGCAGGTAGCTCATTGGGCCTGCGACTCCGAAGCCAGCTGGTGCAGCTTGGCCAGCGCCGCGCCAGAGGCGATCGCCTCGCGAGCCATTTCGGCGCCTGTCCGCAAAGAGTCGGCCAAGCCGGTCAGCCAAAGGGCTGTGGCCGCGCTCGGGATCAAAGCCCTTGACCTTTCCGAATCCGGTCTTGAAAGCGCTTCCCTCAAAATCGCGGCGTTGCCGTCAACGGTTCTCTCTGGTGCCAGGGCCGAAGAGCTCAATGGCTCCATCCCGAAGTCGGCCGGCGAAAGCCGAACCGAGGAGATCTCGCCGTCCCAAACCTTGTGGCACAGCGTGGGAGCGCACGGCGAGATTTCGTCCATTCCGTCCTCGCTGAAAACGACCAAGGCCCTCTTCGCCCCGAGAATCTGCAACGCTTCGGCCGTCGGACGGCACAAGTCCTCGCTATAAACGCCTAGCAGCTGGCATTGGACGAATGCCGGATTGACCAGCGGGCCAAGCTGGTTGAAAACGGTCCTCACGCCGAGCTCGCGTCTGGCACCGGCGATGTGTCGAAGCGCGGGGTGGTGCGAGGGCGCCAGCATGAACATGATGCCGCAGGTTTCCAGCAAGCGGGCCAACCTCTCCGGGCTGTTATATAAGTTGACGCCTAAGGCCTCCAGAACGTCGGCGCTGCCGCAGGAGCTGGTGACGGCGCGGTTTCCATGCTTGGCCACCCGCGCCCCCGCTGCGGCGGCGACGAACGCCGAACCAGACGAGATGTTGAACGAGGGAGAACCGCCTCCAGTGCCCACGATGTCCACCACATTATCGAAGCCGTGGTCGACACGGACGGCGTTTTCTCGAAGAACCTCAGCGAAAGCCGCCAGTTCGCGGCCAGTGACCCCCTTTGCCCGCAGTCCGATCATCAGCCCGCCGGCCTGGGCTTGCGTGGCCTCGCCGGTTACCAAAAGGGTCATGACGTCTTTGGCCTCGGCCGCATCCAGTTCTTTGCCGTGAACAATCTTCTCGAGAATCAAGCCCAGGTTCATCGTTTGGTTATTATGGTCGCCATGCGGGAGGTTCTGTTAGGAATTCATCGGGCGCATCGGCCATTAACAGCCCAGCCGCGGCGTGAAGTCGGTGTCCGGCTTCACCTTTCGGCAATACGCCGCAATGAGCTTGGCGCAGTTTTCGACATCTGTCAGGCTCAGCAGTTCGCAAGGCGTGTGCATGTAGCGCAGGGCGACGCCGAGGATGCCAACCGCCATGCCCGCCTGGTTGAGCTGCATCGCGTTGCCGTCGGTGCCTGTTCCACCGGGGCAAACGTCCACCTGGTACGGGATCTCGTTCTCCTTGGCGGCCTCGGTAATCATTTTGAACACCACCGGGTTGGCATTGGCCCCCCGAAGCACCGACGGACCCTTGCCCAGGTCGAGCGCTCCGTAGCGTGTCTTGCTGACGCCCGGGTAGTCGATCGCATGGTTGACATCAACCGCGATGCCCGACTGCGCCCCGATGCCGTAGGCCGAGGTCTTTGCGCCTCTCAGGCCGACCTCCTCTTGAACGGTTGCCACGGCGTACACGCCCACTTGGGGGTCGAGTCCCCCCTCCTCCTTTAAAAGGCGCAAAGCCTCGGCCACAATGAAAGAACCCATCTTGTTGTCGAATCCGCGCGCCGTGGCCCGATCTCCCATCAGCATCTCGAACTCATACTGGAACGTGATGACGTCGCCGACCGAGATCACCGCTTCGACCTCTTCGCGTGACGAGGCTCCGACGTCGACCCACAGGTCCTTTAGTTCGGGCTTCTTTTTCCTTTCTTCATCTTCGAGAAGGTGGATCGGCTTGCGCCCGATGATGCCGGGCACCTTTTCTTTGCCCCAGACCCACACGCGCTGACCGACGGGAATCGCGCTGTCGTGGCCGCCGATCCCACTGAAGTAAATGAGGCCGGCTTCATCGATATAGTGAATCAAAAAACCGATCTCGTCCATGTGCCCGGCCAGCATCACCTTCATTTGGGCGTCCGGATTCAGGACCGCCCACACGTTTCCGTGCACGTCGGTGTGAATCTTGTCCGCAAATGGGGCCGTGTACTGGCGGTAAACCTCCGCCGCCTTTTCCTCGTAACCCGAAGGGGACGGCGTGTTGACGAGCGTCTTGAAGAAGTCAAGGGATTCGGGTCGCATCGTATGAGTTTATCTGCAACGGTCCTTTCAAATCATCCCCGTGCGGACCGAACCGTGACCTTGGATGGGAAGGTCCCTCAGACTTGCAACAAAAGATCGGTTCGTGCAAACCCATCCATGACCTTGTCCGGGGGCGAACGTTCGGCCTAAGACCGATCGCAGACCAAGATCCTCATTGTATATTTTTATAAAATTTCTTGCACTTATCAATCACGCTTCTTGCAAAAAGGCGCGCGAACTTGCAAAAAAGTGGGCAAAAGGCGCAAAAGTGTCCTATACTAGTAAGTGCCAAGCAGGGCCCGGCCAAGCGGCCGGCCGCTCGGCGGTTCATTTGGAGGTATTTCTCTCGTGAAGAAATTTGGGTTTACGTTGATTGAACTTCTCGTGGTCATAGCTATCATCGCTATACTCGCTGCAATCCTGTTCCCTGTGTTCGCACAAGCTAAGGCTTCGGCAAAGATGGCGGCCAGCCTTTCCAACGTCAAGCAGGAAGGCCTTGCTTCAATTATGTACGGTGCCGACTATGACGATGTCATCGTTCGAGCCACCTTCTGGAACACCGGCAAGGACCCGCTTACCTTCGGTAACGGCCTCGCCTTCTCGACCTGGGCCTACACGATCAACCCGTATGTCAAGAACGCCGACATTCTGCAGGACCCGGTCGGTCCCAGCACGCCGACGCTGTGGAACTCCCGCGTCCTCGCCCTGACCTCGCACCCGGGCTACGCGTTCAACTACGTTTGGCTGTCGCCTTACGAGGGAACCCCGGCTAAGATGAGAGCCGTCAGCTTCACCGCTGTGGCTTCTTCGGCGAACACGGTCATGTTGGTCAACCGTGGCTCCTACGGTGACGGCGACCACTACTTCTGGGGCTTCGACTTCAATCCATGGACGACCGACACCCCTCTGCTCAATACCACGGTGGAGACGCCGGACTGCTACACCATTCCTCAGTGGTGCGCTGACGGTTGGGGCAAAGGCGGCTGGGGCTCCGGCGTGAACACCGGCAACTACGACGCCGGCTACGAGACGGGCGGCGTTGCCAAGCGGGTTGCCAAGTCGACCACAGTCGTTTGGGTTGACGGACATGCCACCAAGGCGCAGATCAACTCGCTGGCGAAAGGTACGAACTACAACCCGAACAACACACCTGACCAGACCGCCATCACCGACTACAGCCAGTATCCGTGGGACACGAACCAATGAAAAAAACATTGCTCCTCATCGTTCCGTGCATCCTTTTCGCGGTTGCCGGTTGCTCAAAGCCTGCTGACACCGAACCCGGCACGCCGTCCGCTCCTGAGGGGGGCGTCGGCAAGGGCGACACGAAAACCCAAGGCATCAGCGCCGACCAAGTTGGCGTCACCGATGCCGGCCGAAACGCCGACCAAACCACCGGTTCGGCCCTCGGCGGCAAGTAAGACCGGCTAGTTGAAACCAAGCGCAACGGGTTGGGCCGCTCCGGACCAACCCGTTGTCGTTTTACTCCTGCCTCCAAGAACCCCCTTGCGAGCGCGAAGCATGGCCCTTGAAAGACAACTTTTTTTGCCTCCTTTGGGAACACTAGCCTATTGGCACGCTCAAAGCAAATCATTTTTCTTGACAAGATGCTCAACACCGCTGGAACTGTTGTATAGTAGAAAGTGTTGGCAGGCTAAACTTGAACGTTTGGCTTCCAAAGACCATTTGGAGGTAAGAGTTTTATGCCGAAGCGCGGTTTTACGCTGATTGAACTTTTAGTCGTCATTGCAATCATCGCCATTTTGGCGGCTATCCTGTTCCCTGTTTTTGCCCAGGCCAAGGCTGCGGCAAAAGGGGCCGCTTCCCTTTCTAACGTGAAACAAATTTCCACAGCCAAGATGATCTACTCGGCCGACAACGATGACAAGTTCGTGATCGACACTTGCTGGGGCCTCGGCAACGGCATGCTTGGCTGGAACTGGTCGGACCCGAACCAAGTCTACTCGCCGTGGACGTGGAACGTCCTTCCCTACATGAAGAACGCCGACATCCTTTCGGACCCGCTGACACAACAGGTGCCCATTTCGTGGAACTCGAGAACGATCACGAACTGCGAGTTCCCGCTTTTTGCCTACGCCTACACGGTGTGCAGCCCGACCCTTGGCGACTGGACGAACTGGATTCGCTCGCCGCGATCCAACTCCTCGCTGGGTCAGCCGGCCAACACGGTCATGCTGGCAAGCCACTTCGACTTCTCGAAGGGCAACGGAATTTGGTGGTTCTATGGCATGCGATCCCTGCTGTTCAACCAGTACACGGTTGAGGAGCCGGACTGCTACACCTCACCGGCCAACTGCTTTGACAACTGGGGCAGCGGCTGGGCCTCAACCCAGATGAACAACCTTCGCACGGAAGGCGCGTTCACGGGCGGCGTCGCCCTGCGCAAGACCGGCCAAGCGGTTGTGGCCTGGACAGACGGACACGCCTCTTCCATCAACCCTGCCGCCCTGGCCGCGGGAACCAACTGGACGCCCAACATCGCCACCGGTGACCTGATCAAGACAGACGAGAGCAAGTATCTATGGGACGACAAGTAAGCGCCATCCTCATCGTGTTGGCCTTTCTGGGCTCCATCGTGGCCGGTTGCTCGAGCCAGGAGAAGCCTGAGGACGTGGCCAACGCAACCAACGCCACGGGCGGAAAAGGCGCGGGAGCGACAAAGGCACCCGAAGGGACTCCCCCTGCAGGGCCGAACCCGAACCTGACGCCTGAGCAGATCGAGAATCGCGCCGGCTCCGCGCTTGGCGGCAAATAGACTGTTGTCTTAACCAACAAAAACAAGGGGTTGCCCCTCGGGGCAACTCTCTTCTTTTTTGAGCCAGGCTTCAAAGGTCGTATGAGGTCAATTGGCGATCCGGTACTTGCGCCGCAAGTAGATGGCCACTGAGTTCAAAACCAAGAGTGTGGCCAGCAAAACCGCAACCCCCGCTGCGGCCGCCTTGTGGAATCCCTCCTGCGGCTGGGATGTCCAGTTGAAGATCTGAATCGGCAGAACGGTGAAACTGGACAAAAGGTCCTTGGGGGCGAACTTCACAAAAGAGGCCGCGCCAATCATGATCAAGGGCGCCGTCTCGCCGATCGCCCTCGACAAAGACAGAATCACTCCGGTCAAGATTCCCCGAAACGCATAAGGTAGGACTTGGCGTCGGATCGTTTGCCACTGCGTCGCGCCCAGCGCCATCGACCCCTCCCGGTACGATATCGGCACGGTCTTCAATGCCTCCTGCGAAACCGTAATGACCATCGGCAACACGAGAAGGCTCATGGTGAGAGCGCCCGATATGACGCTGCGTCCCAGTGCCATCCACCGAACGAACAAGGCAAGCCCCAGCAGGCCGTAAATGATCGATGGAACGCTGGCCAAATTCGATATGTTGAGTTCAATGAACGCGATCAAGGGCGTTTTCCAACGGTTCCATTCCTCAAGGTAGACTGCCGCGGCAACTCCAACGGGTACCGCGATAGCCGCCGTCAATGTCACAACCCATAGCGAGCCAATTAACGCGGAAGAGATGCCGGCGCGCTCAGGAAACCTGGACGGGGGGCTCGTTAAAAACTCGATCGACAAGCGCCCTTGAGCATCGGAAAACACAGTGTAAAGAAGGATAGCCAAAGCGACTATTCCCACAATTGTCGCCACAAGACAAAGGGAAGAAAAACTTGAGGCTACAAACTGTCTTCTTTTCAACGTTCCTGCTTTGACATACATTAGGTATACACCTGCCTATACCTCTTAACCAGGTAATGCGCTAAAATATTCATGATCATGGTGATCACAAGCAAAGTCGCCCCTACGGCGAAAATAGTCTGGTAGCCGATGCTGCCAGCCGGCGTGTCCCCGCGGCTCACCTGCACGATGTAAGAGGTCATCGTTTGAATGCTGACCAAGGGGTTTAGACTCAAGGTCGGCGACATTCCTGCGGCCAGGGTAACCGCCATAGTCTCCCCTACGGCGCGAGAGAGCGCCAAAACAGAAGAGGCCACGATGCCCGAAAATGCAGCAGGAAAAACCACTTTGACCGAGACCTCGAACTTTGTGGAACCAAGCGCATAAGCCCCTTCCTTCAGCGATCGGGGCACGGCTGAAAGCGCATCCTCGCAGAGTGTGCTGACCAAGGGGAGAATCATGATGCCCACGACAATGGCGCCTGCCAACGCATTGAATACTTCAATGCTCGGAAACACATTCTTGAGCAGAGGTGTAACGAAAAGAACGCCGAAGTAGCCGTAAACGACGGTGGGTATGCCGGCTAAAAGCTCAAGCGAAGGCTTGACCGTGTTTCTCACACGGCTCGAAGCGTACTCGCTCAGGTAAATGCCCGATAAAACCCCTAAAGGAATCGCAAAAAGAGCTGCTCCTACTGTGATAACGAACGTGCCGCAAAGCAAGGGCAAAACCCCGTAGCTGCTCGGTTCGAACAAGGGCGCCCAGCGCGTTCCGCTAAAGAATTCCCACGGAGTCACCCTTGTGAAAAACACAAAGGCCTCCTTGAAAAGAATGAAAACGATGCCAAACGTAGTGGCGATGGAAACGCAAGCGCAAAGAAGACAAACGAACCGTATTCCCTGCTCCTTAAAAAAGAGCCATCCTCCCCTTCTTTTCAGGAAAGAAGGGGAGTTCGTGGCAGGACTATCAAGCTTGTCCGATATCAACGGCGAGTCTCCATTTTATTGCGACTCTTTATTAAGAATGTCCTCCGGCTTCATGCCCACCCAGCTGCCCTCCTGAAAAATCGAGCCCTTTGTTCTCTTGGCAAAGCGATCGGCTATCAGTTTATAGGCCTCGTCGGAAAGCTTAATGTACTTGACTTCCTCGACCAAACGAGGGGCATTGGCAATGTAATACTCCACGAACTCGGCAACTCCCGGTTTTTCAAGGGCCTTGAGGCTGATGTATATGAAAAGCGGTCGGGAAAGGGGCATGTAGGTGCCATTCGTGATGGTTTCGGGCGTCGGCGGCACGCCGTCGATGCTCACGGCAGAGATTTTGTCTCGGTTAGCATCGAAGTAAGCGTAACCGAAATACCCGAGAGCGTTCTTGTCGCCAGCAACACCCTGCGCCAAGACATTATCGTCCTCGCTGGCCGTGTAATCCGACCGGCTGGCCCTCTTCTTCTTAACAATTGCCTCAGTGAAGTACTCGAAGGTGCCGGAGTCGGTGCCGGGCCCGAAAAGCTTCAGCGGCTGGTTAGGGAACCCAGGGCGAACTTGGCTCCAGTTGTTGATCTTGCTGCCTGTCTCCCAGATCCTTTTCAGTTCGTCCACCGTCAGGTTCTTCGCAAAGTTGTTGTCCTTGTGCACGACGACGGTCAGGCCGTCAAAAGCCACCGGCAACTCGATGAACTCGATGCCGTTCTTCTTGGCCATTTCGATTTCCTCAGGCTCGATCGGACGCGAAGCATCGCAGATGTCGATCTCGCCTCGCACGAACTTTTTCATGCCTCCGCCCGTCCCGGCTTCGCTGACCGTGATATCCACGTTCGGGTTGGCGGCCATGTAGTCCTCCGCGATGGCTTGCGAAATCGGAAAGACCGTGCTCGATCCGTCGATGTTGATCTTGACGGTCTGCATCTTGCCGACGGAACCTCCGCCAGCAGACGTCTCGGATCCGTTCTTGCCGCAACCCAACAAACCGACGGACAATGCACCGGCAAAGCCGATCAAGATAAAGGTACGAATGCTCATTTTCATCTCCTGTGTCCACCCCCAGAGTACCAATTATATGTTAAGAAAATGTTAAGAAGCCGTAAGCCCTTATGCTGTTGTCTAAGCGCATCCAAATCTCCTCTTCTCATACCCCATGAGAAGCGCACGCCCGCTCGCACGCCGTGTCGCTAAATCTGGTTGGCGATGCGCTTGATGTCCTCCCAGCTCGACTGCAAATCCGATATCAAAGGGAACTGCGACCGCTGGATGGCCACCAGGTCGAGGTCGACCGGGGCCACCAAGAGGTGCTCCTCCTGAATGGGGCCTTGGGCATAAATGCGCCCGGAGGGGTCGACCATCATGCTCCCGCCGACGAACCCCTTGCCGCCCTCGAAGCCGGTGAGCTGGGCGTTCAGGCAGTACACGCCGTGCTCTTCGCTGATGGCCTTGAGCATCCGCATGTAACGGTCGAGGTTGTCGATCTGCTCACCAGAAAAGCCGCGGGCAGGAGATGCGCTGGGAACTAAAATGATTTGAGCCCCCTTCAAGGCGCAAAGCGCGGGGAGCACCGAGTGCCAAACGTCCTCGCAAATCAGCACGGCCATGCGCCCGAAGCGGCTCTCGAAAACCCCGATCTCGCGGCCCCTCGTCACAAACCGCTCCTCATCGAAAACCCCGTATGTGGGCAGGAAAAATTTCCGGTAAACGTGGACGAGCCTCGCGGCGCTCGGCCCGACTTCAACATACGCCGCGCTGTTGTAAAGGCAGCCGCTTTCGTTCTCGTAAAACCCGATCAACAGGTCAAGCGGACGCCCCACCGCACCCTTGATTCGCAATTCCACCTCCGCAAGCAGCTGCTCGGCCTGCAACGAGGACTCCAGGACGCCGCCTTCAAGAAAGTACGCACTGGTAATGGTCTCAGGAAAAACGACGAGCTCGCAACCCTCGCGATAGGCCGCCAACGCATACTCGGCAACGCGGTCCAAGTTTCTTGGAACGTCGGCCTTCACAGGGGTGAACTGCGCGCAAGCCGCCAAAAAAGCCATACGACTAGTTTACTCGTTGTTAGGTTCAAGTTCGTGATTGTCTACGTGATCTTCGCTTCGAATGATCGAACCGTGCGGGGCTCCATTGCTCAATCGGCAGTCGCGGTAGATCCGTTGTCCGAGGGTCGGTCCGCCTGATTCCTTGTTCGAGGCGACCACGCACAGCCGCTTTTGAGCCCGCGTCAACGCCACATACAAGAGACGGTCCTCCTCCTGAAGCTCGCGGGTAAGCTTGAACTCGGCCAGCCACGAAAAGTATAAGTTGTGCGTGGAATTGAATCTTGTCGCAGCGAGGCCCAACCACGGATCCACAATAACTTCCCCTCTGGTTTTGCGAGGCTTCCAATGCACCTCCGGAACCACAACGACTGGAAACTCGAGGCCCTTCGCCTTGTGGATGGTCATGAGCGTCACTGCTTCCACGCTCTCGTCCACAGCCGGCGCGTCGCCTTCACGGTGGCCCATTTCCTGAATCTCGCGAATCCGCTCGGCGAACTCGCTCGGGCCCAGGTCCGGTTCCTTGACCGCCAACGCCAAAACCTTGCGCGCATTGGCGATCAGCTGATGGCAACCCGGCTTCCGTGCGAGCGACTCCAGGTATCGGCTGGCCGCGAAAACCTCCCCGATGGCCTCCCATGCGGGCAGACGGTCGGCGTAGGGGGAGAGGCTCTTGAACCAACCGAGAAACTCGCCGATTTTCCGGTTGTCCTCGGGATTCGGCAACTCCGAGGTTTCCAGGGCCTCCACCACCGGCATCTTCGTGGCCAGCAAGGCAATCGCGTCGAAGGAAACGCCTACAAACGGGCTTCGCAGAACAGTCAGCAGAGCGAAGTCCTCGTAGGGATCGGTCAGCGCACGAAGGACGTTTGCAATGTCGCGGACCACCAAGCGGGTGTAAAAGCGCTCCGACCCCCCGAACACGCGCGACGGCACGCCCATCGCCTCCATCGCCGTGTGGATCTCGACCGCGAAAGCGTTCTTCCGCGTTAGGACGGTTATGTCCGAATAAGACACCCCCTCGTCGTGAAGCTGCTTGATCCACCTGACGATTTGCCGCGTGTCCTTGTCCCGCTGGACCCAAAACTCGACGCCGCTCCAGTTCAAATTATCGTCCGCATCGAAGTCCGAAGCGTCTGGACGCTCACCCATGGGGGTGTATTCATCGGGCCATTGCCGCATGAAGAAAGCGTCCACAAAAGAGAGGATACCGGGCTCCGATCGGAAGTTCTTGCTAAGCTGCAAGCAGTGCATCGTCTCGGCCGCTTCTTTGAAGAGGCGCACATCGGCCTGCCGGAAGCCGTAAATCGACTGCTGGGCGTCGCCGACCATCATGCTCCGTTCGAGGTCCAAAGCGGTCAACAGCCGGTACTGCATGGGGTTCAGGTCTTGGGCTTCGTCAATCAGCACCAGTTTGTATTGACCTTGCAAGCGGCGCCAAACATCTGGGTTGTTCTCCAATAACTGCACGGCGCAAGCTTCGAGCTTGGTGAAGTCCAAGGCGCGCATTTCCGCCATCCCGGACTCAAAAAGTTCCCATGCCGAACAGGCCAGCAGCACCAAGCCGCAAGTGTCGGCAGCGGCCTCGGGGATCTTGTCGATTCCCTTTGCTCCGCCCAACAGCACCTTGGGCGGCTTGATGTTCAACTCGTTGAGGATCTTCGGCCATTCGTACTCATGGTGGTCCTCCAGCGCCTGCCGTACCCGCTCTGAAAAGCAGAACATGAAGTGCGCCCGCCAGTTTTCTGCCACGGCATCAGCGGAACAGTGCAACTGACGGATCTCTTTCAGCGATTCGCCGCACCCGCGGAACTGCTCCACCGTCTCGCGAATGGCTTTCGAGAGCTTGTCTTGGGGCTGGCGGTCATACCGGCCGAATTTGCCGATCAAGCGGTTGGTCAGCTGCGCGGCTTCCGGTCCAAGTTCGGACGCATCGGCCAGCGTCCGTCTCAGGCAATCGTCAAACAACGCATCCTTTTTCGAACCTTCCAGAACCTCGAAGTCCGGGTCTAGGCCGGCCGCAAGCGCATTCTCCCGAAGCATCCGCTCGCAAAACCCGTGGATGGTCTGGATCGGCCCCGTCTCGGCCACCTGGGCCTGATCCACAAGACCCGCCTCGATCAGCCGGGCCACGATTCGGCGCTTCATCTCGGCGGCGGCCTTCCGCGTGAAGGTGATGGTCAAGATCTCGTCGGCCCGGCACCCGTCCATCAGCACCCGGCGCAGGAAAAGCTCGACAAGCACCGACGTCTTGCCCGCGCCGGCCGCGGCCTTAACCAGAAACCTCTTTTCCGGGCATTCGACGACGGCCTTCTGCTCGTCGGTCAAAGCGATTTTCTTGCGATCACTCATCAAAAAGCGGCTCCTCTTCTCCGAACTCCTTCGAGCGCCTGCAGATCTCCCCCAGACCGCAATCGGCACAGTGGTCGTCCGGGTTGGCGTTGGTTCTGGCCCTTTTGATGGTGTCCCAGGCGCGGCCCAACAAATCCATCAGCTCCTCAAAGAAACGGTTGGGCGGCCCTAGCGGCTTGACCTCCAGACCAAGGTTTTCGTCCGACGCGAACTTCGAAAGAGGATCCTCGAAGTCGGTAATGAACAAAAGCCTGCGATCCTTCATGGTTTCCACATCGAGCGCAGCCGCTTTACCCTTCTCAAAAAGGGCCGCCAAGTACGCGCCCAACTCCAAACGGCTGCCGTCGGCTTGCAACGACTTGCTTGGGTCGACATTGAAATGGCTTCGACGATAAATATGGCCCAGGTTGACCTCCCTCTGGCGGGTCAGCCAAGGAATCGTTCCTTGAATCGGCACGGATTCGCCGGATGTCGTCTTTAAGACGGCTCTGGTGTTGCTTTCCCCGAACGTGACCATCTCTTCGTCCGTTTGGTCTTGCAACTGCCAAAGCGAACGCCGGGCGAACTCGCGTTCGACCCATTCGTGGATCAGCCGCTCGCCGCCCGCGCGAAGGACGCTGACCTCCCAATCCTCCATATCGGGCGCGGCCTTGTCAATTTCCGCCTCCAGCGCCAGCTTCATCGCCGCGATCGCCTTTTCCTTTGTTTCGATCTTCATCAAGCCGGCAGCCCCGGGCAAATAGATGAGGTTTGACCAGAAACCGCGTTTTCTCGGCGGACGCAGCTTCAGCCGGTGGTGGGCAAAAAACCGGAACGGACACTCGTAGGCATCGCGAAGCTGCCGAAAAGTGAAAGCCTCTCCGGGTACTGGTTTGGCCAAGGCCTTTGCGGCTGGCTCGATCAACTCGTCGTCGGAAACGGAGTCGCGCTCCCCGGCAAGGGCCTCGGCCATCCGCCGATCGCGCTCGCAAAGGCAAGCCTCGAGCGGCGGAGTCCATTGGGTCCTCTCGTGGTCGATCCGCGTGAGCTTGGGCCCGGCGATCCGCGCCAGCTCCTCCAAATAAAAGGCCGGCACGTTGTCACGATCCTCGTCAGTCAAGGGGTAGCTGCAAACCAGTCTTTTGCCGGTGGCGGCGCAAAGCCGATAAAAGTGGTCGCGCTCCCTTCTCGCCTCTTGGTACGAATCCGGCAAAGGCCGAGTTTCCAAATAGCCCGAGATCTCATGTCTCTCGAAATCGGTCAAAATCGGGTCCTCCGACCGTCGCCGCGGGAAACCACCCTCCAGCATGCCCAGCACGTGCAGCGCCTCGACGCGATCCAAAGCTTCGGTTTGCGAGTAGACGCGCACCCCGTCCGGGCTGGGCGGAACGCTGCAGTCGGCTCCCGACCAGTACTCCTCGGCCTCGCGGACGAACTGCGCCAAGGTCAGCGCTTCGTCCTTCCGAACTCGCCGCACCGACGCCCGGTGGGCCAGCTCGCGTTGCATGGCCGTGTGGATGCGTCCGTCACGTTCCGTAAGCGATCGACTGGTAGGAATCCGATCCAGCCAGGGCTGGTTTTCGGGAAGAAGCTTCACCCGATCGGCCCAAACGGCTAAACTCGCGGGCTCGCTCAAGGCTTTCTCCCGCCAATCCAGCAACGGTTTCAGCCAAGGAAGGTCATCCATGTGAAGGGCGGCCCACTCCATCAGCGTCTGCCATTGGGTGTCGTGCATGGCGTAAGCTTGACGCGCCGCGGCCCGAATGTCCTCGATCTGCGCCTTTGAAAGACCCAAATACGAACTATGAAGAATCGACCCGATCTTGCGGACGTCATTCGAAGCCAAAAACTTTAGAACCTGAAGAATAAGCCTGGCGAAACCGTTGGCCAGGATCGGCCCCCGTCGCGCCAGTTGCACGGGCACCCCGAGGTTGAGAGACGCACAGTGGATCAGAGGACCGTAAGTCTCCATGTCCCTTGCGAACAACGCCATCTGCCGCCATTCGACCCCTTGTTCACGAAGGCGGGCAAAGTCGCGAAGGGCCCACTCCACCTCGGCCAATGAGTCCGAAGCCGACATGATGCACACCTCGACCTCTGGCTTCCGGGGCGGATCCTGGGAAAAGAGCGAAACCAAAAACGCATTCTCCCCCGTTTGCCGTTCTGGCGAGACGCCTAAATCCTCCGCCAGTTGCCTCCCTTCTTCAAACAGCGGCTGCGTCCCAAGGGCGCGCTCGACGAACACCGTCGTGCGGACGCCCTGCGAGCTGATCCACTTCAGCCATCGCGCGCCGAGAGGTGTGTAATCGGAACCGGCAAGCACAACAAGATCGGGATACTGTGCGTCTTGGGGCAAGCTGAGGTCGACGCTGAGACGGATGTGTTCCGTATTGAAAGAACGGCCCAAATCGTCAAGGACCGCCCGCACGTCGCGCTGAATTCTAGCCAGCGATTTAAGCTTGGCACTCGTGGATGGGGAGCACTTTTCAGCGATGTCGGACAACCGGTCGTCGTCGATGCCCCAATTCCGCAACAGCTCAAAGGTAGCGGCCAGCCTTCGGTGCAAACCCGGAAACAGGCGGCTGGCAAAAAACGGCGAGCCGGGCTGCAGATCCTCGCACGCCTGGGCGACGGCAGCCTCGACCAGTCCTCGTTGGGGCAATTGGCCGACCGGGGTGCCCGTCCACTGCAAAAAACGAGCCACGGCCGCGCCGAACGGCACGACCTCAACGCCGCTCTCCAGCGGTATCGCATCGGCCACGGCGCGCAACCGGGCGTCGGCAAATGAGGTGACGACCCCCTGCCCCGACCTTATCAGCTCCTGGATGGCGGGCATGGCCGCTTCCTGGCCAGGTGCCGCCAACACCACCTTCAAGTTTTGATTTGCCATGGCAACTGGGTCAGTGTATCATGCCAAGAGTGAAAGGCGTTCAACCGAGACTCTGGAATCTGCGACGGCAGGTGATGGGCAACCTGATTCCGGTGGTTTTCAGCCTGCCTTGGGGAGCTTACGGGGCCGCGATGGCGATTCGGACACAAAAATACTTCGGCCCGGGGCTTTTGATGCTCGTCGGTTCCGTAGTGCTGATGTGGATTTTGGTCAATTTTGTGGGTGCCTACGAGAACCCAAGGCTGAAAAGAGAGCTTGCGCGCAGGCTCGCAGCAGAGAAGACGCCACTGGACGGTGGAGCCGTTTTCGTCGGTTTTGCTCGGCCGTCCCATGTGGGGTGGCTCGACCCGCACGAGGACATCGGTTTCTTGAGTCTCGGGCCGGCTTCGGCCGTTTTTCACGGTGAAGCCATCGACTTGGAGATTCCGAAAGACGAAATCGATCGCGTTCGGCATAGGTTTAACGCCCATACCTTCGCCGGATTGGGCCGCTGGGTGTCCATCGAGGGCAAAACCGCTGGTGTTCCTTTCCGCCTTCTGGTCGAGCCGAGAGAGCGAAGAACCCTTCTGGGCAATTTTATCTATTCAACAGACCTCAGGAAGCGGGTCGAAGGGTGGCTGAAAGAGAAAAGGCCCAGGCCGGAGCCCGGGCCGTGAAAGTTGCGGCTGCGCGGAGGAACACTATCCCTTGAGCAGTGAAAGCACGGATTGAGGGGCCATGTTGGCCTGAGCCAACATCGACATACCCGCCTGCTGCAGGATTTGCAGCTTGGTGAAATTGGTCATTTCCTGGGCGACGTCGGTGTCTCGGATGGTCGATTCGGTCGCGGACAGGTTCTCCTTGGCGATGCCCAGAGACCGGATGTTCGACTCCAGAACGTTTCTCTGGAACGACCCAATGTCACCGCGTGCCCTCGTCACCATGTCGATGGCGTTGTCGATTGCCGTC
>Ga0209018_1000026_pt1 | contig 138380 bp, 115 predicted proteins | sample YNPBryBLVA2012_FD_185814 | JGI IMG/M metagenome (GOLD analysis project Ga0209018, IMG submission 185814) | Anoxygenic and chlorotrophic microbial mat microbial communities from Yellowstone National Park, USA - YNP Bryant BLVA 2012 (SPAdes)... ... | reverse complement strand
AAAGTTGTCAATGTTAATTTGGGTGAAGGAGGCAGAATTTTAGCAAGTAATGCATCACTATATCAAATGTTAATTAATAGAAATGTAAATATACTATTCAATGGAACATTGCTTTATTACGACTTTGGTCAACCAAATGTAACCATAGCAAGTCAATTGGGCATAGCTTATGGAGGTCAATCATTCCAAGGGCAACAAACTCAAGGCAAATTTAACATCGCCGGAGTTGCTGGCGACCCAATTACAGATGGCTTTGCTTCACAAATTAACTTGGTATCCTACTATACGCAAAAAGCAAGGATTACCAATTCAAACATTGCTTCTGCAATTGTCACTCTTCAAGGTTCACCCGATTCAATTTATGCAACAAAACACCAATTAGCAAATTCGAGAATAGTTTGTTTTGGTTTTAATCCCAAAAATGTATCAAATTCCTCAGCTATGCAAGAAGTGATAAAAAAAGCAATTAATTGGATGTATCAAGCACCCGAACCAGAATTTCCGAAAATTAGTACCGTTACTGGTGTTGATTTTGGCGAAGTAGACCTAAATACTACTTCCGAAAAATCTTTTGAAGTTAAAAACATTGGAAAGAAAGATTTGACTATTTCAAGTGTTACAATTAAAGGAACTGATGCTTCTGTCTATAGCATCGTGGATGCAGGAATGGGCACCCTTAAGCCAAATGAATCAACATCGATTAAAGTTAAATTTACCCCACAGACAATTAAATTTTATACCAATGCATCAATCGAAATTGTCTCGAACGATCCAGATAAACCAACCACAACAGTAAGTTTAGCTGGCAAAGGTAAAAAACCGGTTGGAGTTTTAGATCCAGTGGTCATTAACACTCAAATATACCCGAACCCAGTCGAATCCATTTCTCAGATTTCCTTTGTAATACCCGACAATGCAAAATCAGCTACTGTTTCTATACTTAATTTAGAGGGTAAGAAATTGTTAGAATTCCACAACATCATTGTGGGAGAAAACAAAATAACAATCGACAATAAAACACTCGATGCTGGAAGCTATATCTTAGTTATTACTATTGATGATGAAATTATTACAAAGAAATTCAATGTAGTTGAATAGTTAAATTACAGTATTTAAAAGATGTCCAACTAAAAAGTTGGACATCTTTTTTTTAAAAAGATTGTTTACTTGCCTATTTTTAACTATTTATTTTTTCAATTTTTTTTATAATTTTATTAAAACCATAAGTTTAGCAAATTATAGAACATATCATATTGATATTTTAATTATAAATAAATACCTAAATAATCTAATAACAGAATGATAAATAAATAGAAAAATTAAATAAAAATTGTAAAATTTTTCGTAAATTAGATTTTTATTTTTTCCAAAATATTAAATATGATCCCAACAATCTTAGTAGAAGATGATATTCAAAGTATTGATAGCCTTAAATCAATCATTCAATTTTATAATATCGAAATAGAATTGCTTGGTGTAGCATCAACTGTCAAAACAGCTCGGGACATCATCGAAGCCAAAAAACCCGATTTACTTCTGCTCGACATAGAATTGCCTGATGGAACTTCGTTGGATTTGTTGCGTCAACTAAGTTATAAACCCTGGAATATATTTATCACTGGTCATATTGATTATATTTTTGATACACTTGATTTTGCTACAATACATTATTTGATTAAACCAGTTAATGCCACTAAATTAGCTGAGGCAGTCCAAAAATATCAATATATAATAAAACAATATGAAAAAACATCAAAAACCGACAATGATAAATTAAAGATAAAAAAATACTTCGAAAAAATTGCTATTCCTACTCTAAATGGCAACTTGATTGTCGAAGTTTCACAAATTATGAGGTTAGAGGGCGAAAGCAATTATACTAATATCTACCTTGCTGATGGCCAAAAATTTTTGATATCCAAAACTTTATCTACTTTCGAGGAAATTCTTCCCGAAGATATATTTGTTCGTGTCCATAAAAGCCATATAGTGAATATTGGATATATCAAATCTATCTTAAAAGCAAATCCACCATATATTTTAATGTCCAATTCAATTGAAATTCCAATTTCTTTAAACAAGCGAGATTTGTTAATGAAAAAATTGGAAGAGAACGTATTCTTTTTCCACTGATATATATAACTCAAAATTCATTTGTATTTATTAATCAGAAAAATTTCGCTAACTCAAAAAGGGTATTCACTCAATAAAAAGGGGTATTCACTCAATTGTGTTTGTAGGAAATAATGTTATACATTATTTTTGCCTTTAAATTAATTGAGGGAAATATGTTTTCAACTTCAGATTTGTTCGAAACAAAAGTGCAAAAAATTAGACATATCTTAGCTCAAGATAAATCGATAGCATTAAATATGGCATTCTTTCTTTTTAATTGGACAATCAAAAGAATAATTTTGGCAACAAGTACAACTCCCAGTATTATACTGCGAGAAAATCTAAAGAAGGTTATCGATCCAGCAAGTTTAAAAGCATTATGGAAAAAAGAAATGAGTGATCGTTTTGATTTTCCTTCGATCACCAAAGTTATTTCTAATTGGGAGTTAATCAAGAAAACATATGCAATAATCGAGAAAATGGAATTAGGTCAATGTTCAAATTGTGAAAGCGAGATTGAGGAGATTGTCGAGACAATTATTGTAACTTGTAGGGATCTAAATGAATTCTGCAAGAAAAACAGAATTCAAATTTACGAGAAAATACCAACAAAAAACTTCCGCTATGTAAAAGTAATTTAATTTTCAACATTATCTACCATAATATTTAACTTTTATTAAAATTTTCGTAATTTTGTAAAAATTACTAAACTCATTCATTTTTTGTACAAGGAAATTCTATGAACGAAGGAATTATTATTCAAGTTATTGGACCTGTCGTTGATGTTCAATTCTCCGAAGGTAAATTGCCCGCAGTGCTCAATGCATTACATATACCAAGAAAAAATGCAGAAGGAATCGACGAAATTTTAGTCTGCGAAGTTCAGCAACATTTAGGCGAAGATAGAGTTCGCTCTGTAGCGATGGACTCTACCGATGGTTTAGTGCGTGGGATGAAAGTAATCGATACAGGTGGTCCTATCACAATCCCAGTTGGAACTGAATTATTAGGACGAATGATGAACGTAACTGGTCAACCAATAGATGGCAAAGGTGAAATTAAAACTAAAGTGCAATACCCAATTCATCGTCCGGCACCAAAGTTCGAAGAATTAAGTACCAAAAAAGAGATGTTCGAAACAGGTATAAAAGTTATTGATTTGATTCAACCTTTCACAAAAGGTGGAAAAACTGGCCTTTTTGGTGGTGCTGGAGTTGGCAAAACAGTCGTAATTCAAGAATTAATTCATAATATTGCTAAATTCCACGAAGGATATTCTTGCTTTGGAGGAGTTGGCGAACGCACACGTGAAGGAAATGATTTGTACTTAGAAATGAATGAAAGTGGTGTTATAGATAAAACAGTTCTTGTGTTCGGACAAATGAACGAACCTCCTGGAGCACGTTCCAGAGTTGCACTAACAGCATTGACAGCAGCAGAATATTTGCGCGATGAAGGTGGTCGTGATGTATTGCTATTTATCGACAACATATTCCGATTTATTCAAGCAGGTTCGGAAGTATCTGCATTGCTGGGTCGAATGCCTTCTGCAGTAGGTTACCAACCAACTTTGGCAACCGAATTGGGCGAATTGCAAGAACGAATAGCTTCTACGCGCAAAGGTTCAATCACTTCTGTTCAAGCAGTATATGTTCCAGCAGACGATCTAACCGATCCAGCCCCTGCTAACACCTTTACCCACTTAGATGCTAAAACCGTTCTTTCACGTCAAATTGCTGAATTAGGTCTCTATCCAGCAGTAGATCCATTGGATTCGACTTCGCGAATTATGGACCCATTAATTATCGGTCAAGAACATTACGAAACCGCAACTGCTTGTGTCCAAACTCTTCAAAAATATAAGGATTTGCAAGATATAATCAATATTTTGGGTATGGACGAATTAAGTGATGAAGATAAAATTACCGTTTATCGCGCACGCAAAATTCAAAGATTCTTCTCTCAACCATTCCACGTGGCTGAGCAATTCACGGGCTACGAAGGTAGATATGTTAAAATTGCAGATACAATTGCTGGTTTCAAAGCAATTTTGAACGGTGAAGTTGACCATATTCCCGAAGATCTTTTTGTTTATGCTGGAACAATCGATGAAGTTATTGATAGATACAATAAAAACAAATAAGGCAATAGATGAGCGATAAACTTTTAAATGTGGAAATAGTTTCCCCACAGCAGCAAGTTTTTCAGGGTAAAGCAACGATTGTTGATGTTCCAGGCAAATTGTCCCCATTTCAAATACTTTATAATCACGCACCAATATTTTCCACTTTGGATTGTGGAATAGTTAGAGTTGTAGACCAAGATAACAAAAATAACTATTTTGCCATAAATACTGGATTTGTAGAAGTATCCAACAATAATATCTCAATAGTCGTCGAAGAAGTTGCATCTATCGACGAAATCAATCCAGAAAAAATTAATGCCGAAATTATATCTTTAAAGAATGAATTAAATAATAATCCATTGGATAAAGAGACAATATTAAACAGAATAAAATTTAACGAAACAAAACTGAAAATAATTACTTTCGAAAAATAAATAGAAAATGTACGAAGAAAAAATAATAGGTGAAGCCCTCACTTACGATGATGTTTTAATCATCCCAAGATATAGCGAGGTGCTTCCAAAGGATGTTAATATCCAAACCCAACTCACCCGTCAAATTCGAATCAATATACCAATACTCTCTGCCGCAATGGATACAGTCACCGAATCTAATATGGCAAGAGCAATTGCACGAGAAGGCGGTCTAGGAGTTATTCATAAAAATATGTCAATCGAACGTCAAGCCGAAGAAGTTGATTTGGTGAAACGTTCCGAAAGTGGAATGATTACCAAACCAATTACACTAACAGCAGACAAAACCGTTGGCGATGCACTCCAAATAATGAGCAAATTCCGAATTTCCGGTATACCTATCGTCGAAAACAACGGAAAACTTATTGGGATAGTAACAAATAGAGATTTGAGGTTCAACCCAGATCTAAAAGATAAATTGTACAATGTTATGACCAAAGAAAAATTGGTTACCGCACCATTAGGTACTACTTTGGAGGATGCCGAGCAAATTTTACAAAAATATCGCATCGAAAAGTTGCTTGTTGTAGATGATAACTACATTTTAAAAGGCTTGATAACTGTAAAAGATATACAAAAGAAAAAGCAATTCCCAAATTCAGCCAAAGATAGTTCTGGGCGATTGCTTTGTGGTGCTGCTATTGGGGTTGCCTCGACAACGATGGAAAGGGTGGAGGCTTTGGTTGCTGCCGGTGTTGATGTAATTTTTATTGATACTGCCCACGGACATTCTGCAGGGGTGATAAACACATTGAAAGCTATCAAACAAACTTATCCTGATTTGCCAGTGGTGGCTGGCAATATTGGTACTGCCGAAGCCGCCGAGGCTTTGATTGAAAATGGAGCAGATGCACTAAAAGTTGGTATTGGACCAGGCTCAATTTGCACAACCAGAATTGTAGCAGGCATTGGAGTTCCTCAACTAACTGCAATTTTTAATGTTGTTAGTGTTGCCCGTAAATATAAAATACCCGTAATTGCCGATGGAGGTATAAAGCAAACAGGGGATATTTCCAAAGCAATTGCTGCAGGAGCTGATAGCGTTATGATTGGTAACTTGTTAGCAGGGCACGAGGAAAGCCCGGGAGATAAAATTATATATGAACGCCGTGCATATAAAATCTATCGTGGAATGGGATCGGTCGAAGCTATGAAGCAAGGTAGCGCCGACAGATATTTTCAAGATGTCGAAAGCGAGATATCTAAATTTGTTCCCGAGGGCATCGAAGGTCGCGTTCCTTACAAAGGCAATGTGAGCGAAACTATTTATCAACTTGTTGGTGGTTTAAAAGCAGCTATGGGATATACTGGTTGCAAAGATATCGATGAATTCAAACAAAATACTAAATTTGTGAAAATTTCTCATTCAAGTTTAATAGAATCCCATCCTCACCACGTTGCTATTACCAAAGAATCACCTAACTATTTTGTGTAGAATTAAATTGTAAGTATAACATAAAGGTATAAATATGTCCAAAAAATCTACAAAGGTGAAAGACTCTGATTCAAATAAAAATATCGCTCAACCCGAGCCTGAACCGCAAACTAAACCTAAAAAGCAGATAAAAACAAAATTGGAGGGAACACCAACACCTGAGCCTGAACCGCAAACTAAACCAACAAAAACTGAAAAGAATAGTATTACAGAAAAAAAAATAACAAAAACAAAATCGAGTTATCCCGAAAAAATTGATTATCGATTAGAGCAAATTTATTTCAAGCTAAATATCGAAAAAGTTGAAGGAATATATGTTTCATATCTACCAAACATCAGATATCTAACTAACTTTTCGGGTTCTGATGCCCATTTGTTTATTTTGAAAGACAAAATATTGTTCGTTACCGACGACCGATACGAAGAACAAATCAAAACGGAGTTGTACCCATTGCCAAAATTACAAACAATAATTACACGAGATGTTTGGGGCACATTACTCAATCTTAATTTGTTATCTTCCTACAACGAAATTGGTTTCGAATCTGACGTTCTCTCGTACCAAGATGCAGTTGATTATCGAAGTAAAATCCGACCAACAAAATTCAAGCCAATACCAGAAGCAGTCGAACCAACAACCCGCTCAAAAGCACCCGAAGAATTGGAATATATCCGACAGGCTTGCACAATTTCCGAAAAAGTTTTTACCTTCCTTTTAAATTTCATTAAACCAGGAATGAGCGAAAAAGATATTGCAATCGAACTTGCATACCAAAGCCGCAAAATGGGTAGCGACGGCGATGCTTTTGATATTATTGTTACAAGTGGTCCCCGAGGAGCATTAGTACACGGACAACCCTCAGATAGAAAAATACGGAAAGGAGATATTGTGATTATTGATTTTGGCTGCAAAGTGAACGGTTTTTGCTCGGATATAACGCGAACAATTTGCGTTGGTGCAAAACCAACCAAAGAACAAAAAAATATATACTCTTTACTGCGATCAGCTCAGAAAAAAGCAATTGAAATTATGCGACCCGGAATTAATGGTAAAACATTAGATAATGCTGCGCGCAAGTTAATACAAGAAGCTGGGTTTGGCGACTATTTCAAGCATTCATTAGGTCACGGTATTGGTATTATGCCACACGAAAAACCTATCATAACTTTCCGCCGAGAAGACCAAAATGTTCCCGAAGATGCTGTAGTTGCAATTGAACCTGGTATTTATTTGCCCGAAAAATTTGGAATGAGGGTTGAAGACAACGTTCATATGGCTAAAAATGGTCCCGTTATGCTTACGAATGCGCCAGACGAATTGATTTATATCTAAAATGAAATTTTCAAAAATGAAAAAAATGATTGCATTTTCCTCCCCAAGTGGGGGAGGAAAATCAACAATTGTCAAAAAGTTGTTGAATGATTGCACAAATTTAATTTTATCCGTATCGGCTACGACTCGTTCGCCCCGACCTGGCGAAATTGATGGTGTTCACTATCATTTTATTTCTTATGCACAATTCAAAGAACTTATCGACACAAACAAATTGATTGAGTGGGAAGAAATATTTGGTAATTATTATGGAACTCCAAAAACAGAATTGGAAAAGATTACTGGGAACCAATGTTTAGTTTTTGATATAGATGTCAAAGGTGCTTTATCTATTAAAAATAATTACCCTGATGAATCATTACTTATTTTTATTGCACCACCATCTTTGGAAATGTTGGAGCAGCGATTAAGAAATCGTTCCACTGATTCCGAAGAGCAAATAAAATATCGGTTAAAAAGAGCTGAATTTGAATTAAGCTTTAAAGACTATTTCGACGAAATAATAGTAAACGATGATTTAGAAATTGCCTACCAAAAAGTGAAAGAAATTATAAAAGCTAACACAAATTGTTGTTAATTTTTTTCGTTTTCCAAAGGTTCAACAACACTACCTATACCATTAATCAATAGAATTGGAACATCGGGATGGGTTGTTTCCAGCTTAATGTTGGCTTGGAAACGACCAGGAAATTTTGGAGTAATTCGGGCTTCTAAAGCAAAATCGGTATTTGGTGCAATCTCGTCACCTTCTTTAAGGTTTATTTTTAAGCCATCAGGATAAGTGTAGACGGTTTTGATTTTAATTGGTTCTTCCGAAGAGTTGGTAATAACAACCTTAGAAATTGTTTCCTTGCCTATCACCATATTGGCAAAATTAAGATACTGTGGGAAAAGCGATACTGGTTTTATAACGTGGGTTTTGAGCCAAATTACTTTTGTAGGATTATCTGGGTCGTTAGATCGCACTTCAATATTTTTTTTGACGTCACCGGAATAAGTAGAAATATTTAGTGTAACATTTATTCCAGCAGTGTCGTTTGGGGCGATTTCGTTTTTGGAAATTGGGGCTGTTGTGCATCCACAAGTTGCATTAACACCATAGATTTTGAGGGGTTGGTTGCCGATATTTTTCAAAACTATCACAGTTTGTAATTTTCCTTGGGTCGATTTGGATTTTCCCCAATCGTAGGTGTCGCCACCAACAACTTCTAATTTAGGTTGAGAATATAGATTTAAAGAAAAAAATAATGTCAGAATAAACAAAAAATATTTTTTCATATTAATCGAATGTTTTAATTTTACAATCATAGAAACGTATAAATTAAAAATAAATTTTTGAAACTTTTAATAATGAGAGTTAACAATGTTTTCATTAGAATTATCTGATATACAAAAAACAATTTTGGAAACAGCCCAAAAATTTGCTCGCGAAGTTATTGCCCCGGGGGCAATCGAACGGGACATCAATGGATATTTTCCCAAGGAAATACTTCATCAATTGGGCGAATTGGGTTTTATGGGAATAACAGTGCCCGAAGAATGGGATGGAGTTGGATTGGATACAATTTCGTATGTATTGGCATTACGCGAAATTGCCAAAGCAGACGCTGGAGTGTCGATACCAGTTTCGGTTCAAAATTCATTGGTTAATTGGATTTTTCTGAATTATGGTTCGGATTACCTTAAAGAAAAGTATCTGCGACAATTGGCTACTGGCAAAATGATTGGTGCATATTGTTTGAGCGAACCCGAAGCAGGTAGTGATGCCCGATCCATTTCCACTCGAGCCGAAGAAGACGGTGATTATTGGGTGTTGAATGGATTGAAAAACTGGGTATCGACTGGCAAAAGTGCTGATATTTATGTTGTGTTTGCACAAACTCGCCCCGAATTGTCCCATCGTGGAATTGCTGCATTTGCAATCGAAGCCGGCACAGAAGGGTTTCAGCCTCTTAAAAAGGAAGACAAAATGGGTATGCATTCCTCCGAGACTGCATCGATTGCTCTATCGAACGTTCGGGTTCCAAAAGAAAATGTAATTGGAAGGATTGGCGAAGGTTTCTACATTGCAATGCGTGCCTTAAATGGTGGGCGTATTGGTATTGCTGCCCAAGCTGTAGGAATTGCCCAAGCTGCTTTGGAAAAATCTGTCCGCTATGCAAAAGCTCGCAAAACTATGGGTAGACCAATATCGGAACACCAATTAATTCAATATAAATTGGCTCAAATGAGTATGAAAATTTCTGCAGCCGAAATGCTGGTATTCAAAGCTGCTTATTTGCGTGATGCTGGATTGGACCACGTTCGAGCAGCTTCGGAAGCTAAGCTTTTTGCAACTACAATTGCAAACGAAGTTACACGCGAAGCAGTCCAAATCCACGGAGGTTATGGTTACACACGCGAATACGAAGTTGAACGACTTATGCGTGATGCAAAAGTTACCGAAATTTACGAGGGTACAAGCGAAATTCAGGCTCTTGTTATTGCCCGTGAATTATTTAAAGAATTTGATTAATTCTATCATTGATGGTTACCAACTATGAATATCAATAATCTGCTGCTTTTTGAACCAAAGGACACAATCAATTTTTATCCTTTTTCGATTTTACATTCAATTTGGAATTTAAGGATTGGCAAATACAAAATATTTGAGCGGTACGGAAAATTATTCAAAAATTCTGTGATATCATTTTTTGGACGCAACGAACATTTATCAGCTTTTTTAGCAAAATATCAAATACAAAATAGTCAATTTGTTAAAGGGAATTTGTTAGCACTTAATTGTACAATTTTGCCAAATAATGACTTAATTGCTGATTTACAAAAAATTTTCGACGAAAACCAAAATGGTTCGTTTTTGATTAAATACCGAGGAAATATGGTTGGGATATATTTAACTCAACAAGATTTTGAAAAGGCTGACGAATTTAGTCGCCCCGAGCTTTTGAGCAATCCCGAAATTGATTTGTTCAAAAAATTCCCTCAATATCGTTTGGAGAAATCAAGCCAATTGAATTACCTTTTTGATATTTTTGATATTGTTGGCAAAATTATTAAAGAAGATTTTGCCGTTGAGTGTGAGAATTTGATTTTAAATGAATTTGAGGGAGTATATTTAGTAAATAAGAACAATATACAAATTAGCAGGACGGCACAAATAGCTCCCAATTGCGTGATTGATGGAACCGATGGACCAGTGATTATCGACGAGAATGTGCGAATAATGCCACAATCAACAATCATTGGACCCGCGTATATTGGGAAAAATAGCATCGTTAAAATTGGTGCAAAAATCTATCACAACACTGCTATTGGTGATTGGTGCAAAGTTGGTGGAGAAATCGAGAACTGTGTTATTCAAGATTATTCCAACAAACAGCACGAGGGATTTTTGGGGCATTCGTTTTTGGGTGAATGGGTAAATTTTGGAGCCGACACCAACACAAGCGATTTGAAAAACACTTATTCCAACATTAAAATTCGCATCGAAAGGACCGAAATTGATACAGGGCGTATGTTCTTGGGAACTCTCTGTGGCGACCATACCAAAACTGGTATTAATACAATGTTGACAACAGGCACAGTAGTAGGAATTTGCGGAATTTTAGTCCGAGAGTGGTTTCTGCCCAATTTTATACCATCGTTTTCGTGGGGTGGTGCAAAAGATTCACCAATTTATAAAGTTGAAAAAGCTTTGGAAACATCACGAATTGTAATGAAGCGACGAAACAAAGAACTATTGCCCGAAGAGGAAAAATTAATACGTCTGGAATACGAACGAGTAATATCTATGGAACACAGATGAAATTTGTTCTTTTTCTTTTATCGGGTAATGCCCAAAAAATTGCAGATGCAAACAAATTAAATTTTGAGGAAATACAAATTATTAAATTGGACGAGAAAGAATTGTCCAAGCCAACCAAAATTGTTTCGTTAATCAAACAATTCAAGGGATTTAAAGTCTATTTTGGAACAATTGACAATAGATTTCAGCGATTTCAAACTTTTATTAAAATTTATTTACTATTGTCTTGTTCTTCTGGAATTATAATTGATGAATTAGGTCAACAAAACAAGTTCAACTTAACAAGATTGATACTCCAAGAACTGCCCTTACTCTTAGTCGAGGTTGTTTATAGCATAGTTTTGATTATCTATTATCACATAAAAATATATTTGTTGAAATGGAAATATACGAGAAATTAAGAGTGTTGTTTTGGCGAGTTGGATTTTATGGTGCATTAACCGAGGGTGGGGTAGCGTCGCTTTATTCTGGATTGGTAGATGCATTTGTTAAGTTAGGTCACAAGACGATTTTTGCATCTTCTGGACCAATGATTTTGCCTAAGGAAACCGAGTTTTATTTAATAGAATATTCCAAATTACTTAGAAATTTTCCCGAAGTTTTGACTTTTCCGTATAACAAAACATCATTGAAAAAAATCTTAAAAATTGTAGAAACAAACCAACCACATTTTTTCTACCTCCATCATCACGATTTTCATTACGGTGGAGCAAAACTGAAAGAAAGAACCGGTTTGCCATTTATTTTGCACTTCGATTCGATAGAATATTGGGTTAAGAAAAATTGGGGTAAGCTTTATTTTGGAAACTTGCTTAAATGGTGCGAGCAAATCGAGGTAGCCCAAGCTGATGCAATAATAACAATTTCGGAAGTACTCAAAAAACAAGCTTGTGAATTCTACAATATACCTCCACACAAAGTTCATTCAGTTCCAAATGGAGTTGATATCAATAGATTTAATCCCGATATAGATGGAAATGAAATACGCCAAAAATATGGCTTGGAAAATAAGTTTGTGGTTGGATATTCGGGAACATTCAATCAATATCACGGAGTTGATTTAATTGCTAAAGCATCTAAATATATTGTGAACGAAATTCCCAATTCGGTAGTTTTCTTTATCGGAGATGGTGCATTACGAGAAAAAGTTGAAGAAATACTGAAAGCCGATGGCATTCGAAACAAAGTTGTGATAACGGGATTAGTTCCCTATTCCGATATTCCAAAATATTTGGCAGCGTGTGATGTGATGGTTAGCCCCATCACACACAAACACAACGACGAATTCTTTGGTACTCCAATTAAACATTATGAATATAAAGCAATGGGCAAACCAATTATTGCAAGCAATATTGGCACTTTAAAGGATATTTTTGTGCATCAAGTGAATTCATTTGTAATTCCGCCAGATAGCGTCGAAGCAATTATCGAAGCAGTCAAACACATATACAATAATCCCGAATTGTCTCGAATGATTGCCCAGAATGCTCGTCAAGATGCAATCCAAAAACACAGCTGGGAAGTAAATGCAAGGAAAATAATTCAAATATACCAACAACTAATTGATTGATAATTTGTTGGTTTTTGTAATTTACTTCTCTTTTTTGGGTTGACGAGCAGGTAACGAAAAGGCAAAAGTAGAACCTTTGCCCAAAATACTTTTAATCCAAACCTTTCCGTGATGAGCATCAATAATTTTTTTAACTATCCACAGACCCATACCAGTAGATGATTCGCCTCCTGTTGGGCTTGCACTAAGTTTCTGACCTCGACGGAAGGCTTTGGCAACATCTTCCTCGCTCAATCCTAATCCGTTATCGCTCACCTCGACCACAATGTCGCGTAGTTCCTTGTAGGCTTTCACCCTTACGGTGCCACCTTCGTGAGTGAATTTAATAGCATTGGAAATTAAATTATCCAATACCTCATCGATTTTTTGTGCATCCATTTCGACTTCGGGCAAATCGTTGGGCAGTTCTGTGAATAAGGTCATTTTCTTCTTTTGGGCTGCTGGTTTGTTGCGAGTTACGACATCTTCGATAACCATATTGATTGGTGCTGGTTCGAATTCAAGGTTCATCAAACCACTTTCGAGAGTTAAGATTTTTGTTACTTCCTGGGATAATTGCACAATTTTGAGAGTTGTTTGGGCAATATCTTCGATTATTTCTTGTTGTTCGTTGGCCGTTAAATCGTAGGAACGAAGCAAATCTACTAGGTTTTTAATCAATGCTGCTGGATTTTTGATGTCGTGTATAACAATTGCAAATAATTCGTCTTTTTGCTTGGATAATTCCTCCAAATCGTTTTTACTTTTCGAAAGTTTATCTAGTTTTTCCTCTAATTCTTTGTTGCGTTTTGTTAGTTCTTTTGTTCTTTGGTTCATTGCGTCGATTTGACCTTTCATCGAAGCTAATTCGGCTTTGAGTGCAGCATTTTCCGAAAGGAGTTTTTCGTATTCTTCTTTTGTTACTGGTGCTAATTCGGGGTTTGCCATTTTAATACCTCTTTTTTCTATTAATTTTCTAACTTGATTGTATTTACTTATTTTTTTGGAATATATTACAAAAAATAAGCCAAAACCAAATCCAAAAGATAAAAGAACTATGCCTAATTTGCCAGTAGGTGAGTCGATAAATGATTTAATTCCATCGTTATGTTGCTGACTTTGAATCAACAAACTATCATTTTTTCGTTTTAGCTCTTGTTCGATTGTTTGGGCTTTTTTTTGCAATTCAGCCAATTTGTTATCCACAATGATCGGTAAAACTACACTCTTTGTTGACCATTGATCTTTAACAGCAAATGCCGAAATGATAAGGTAGTAACGCCCTTCCTGCAATCTTTTGTAGGAAGCAACGTTAAATCCAGAGGTGCTTAACGAAGTATCGATTCCATTAGTAAATTGTAATTTATAGAAAAAATCGGATTTGTTTTGTTCAAGGCTACTTGATTTTAAATTATATGTTACCCTTAACGAGTCAGCATCACCCAAAACGACTGAACCTCTCATTAATACGAATGGTTTATTGTTTACCTCTACTTTGTCGATTACAATGTAATATTTCGAGGTTTCTGCTTGTTGTGATGTAGAATTTTGAAAAACAAAAAATAAAAATGTTAAAATATGTGAAATTTTAAAAATCTTTTTCATCTATATTTTTAGTTTATAAATTTTACTAATTTAATAAAATTATTTGATTTTTAATCTTTTTGCAAATAAATCGTATTCTTCGGAATGTGTAATTTTAACTTCGATTATATCACCAGGAACAACTTTGTTGCCACTCAAATGCACCAAATTATCGATTTCGGGAGCGTCGAATTGCGTTCGGCAAATTGCACCACTATCAGATATTTCGTCGACAATAACTTGAATTGTTTTTCCTTTGAATTGTTTATTCTTTTGTTTTGATATTTTTTGTTGAGTCAACATTAATTTGTCGTAGCGTTGTCGTTTAATTTTGGCAGGAATTGGATCGCCAAAAACGAAAGCTGGAGTTCCTTTCTCCATAGAATACTCAAAAACACCTAACCTATCAAATTTAAATTGCTCGACAAAATCAACCAATTCTTGGAATTCGTTTTCGGTTTCGTTGGGAAACCCAACAATAATTGTTGTTCTGATAGCAATACCGGGAACTTTTTCGCGAATTGTGTTAAGAAGTTGAATTGTAGATTCTTTGTCCATTCCACGTCCCATTTTCCTTAACACTTTTGTGCTGATGTGCTGGATTGGGATATCAATGTATTTAACAATTTTATTTGATTCGCGTATAGTATCCAAAATTTCTAATGGAAAATTTCGTGGGAAAGCATACATCAATCTTATCCAACGTAATCCATCAATTTTATCTAATTCGATTAATAAATTATTCAAGGCTTGTCGTCCATATAAATCCACTCCGTAACTTGTTGTGTCTTGGGCAATTAAAATCAATTCTTTTACTCCCTTGTCGACCAATTTTTTTGTCTCCTCCACTAAGTGTTGCAATGGTTCGGAACGGAACCCACCTTTAAATGAAGGAATGGAGCAAAAAGCACAATTGTGTTCGCATCCATCCGAAATTTTTAAGTAAGCATAATGCGACGGAGTGAGCAAATGCCGTTCACCATATAGTTGAGTAAAATCTGTATTCAGAGCCTTTGGCAATTTATCCAAAAAATCAACTCCAAAAAAACCATCAATTACGGGAAATTTTTGTGCGAATTCAGCAGTAAACCTTTCAACCAAACAACCAACGACAAATATTTTCTTAATTTTTCCAATTTGCTTTAATTTGGTAGCTGAATTGATATAATCGGTGTTTTCCTTAATTGATGATGAGATAAAACCGCAAGTGTTGATTATTAGATAATCTGTTTCGTTTGGGTTTTCGGTGATTGTATATTTGTTACCCAAAATTGAGATAAGTTTTTCACTATCAACGATATTTTTGGCACAACCAAGTGTGGTAACGCAGATTTTTTCACTCATTTTTAATGATTAGATGTTATTGCTTTTTCGATTTCGAGAACTTTGGCATAGTTAATACTATTTGGGAATTTAGATTTGTAGAGTTGAATTATCGATTTAAGTTGTTCGTATTTTCCAATTTCGTAAAGTGTTTCGATTTTTCCATAAAAAGCAGGTTCATAGAATTTTGTATCGGGATATTTTTTGATAACTTCATCATAATAAATTATTGACGAAATGGGGCTATCAATTTTGCGGTATAGTTCGGCTGTGAAAAATTCACGATTTGCCAATTTATTTCGTAATTCCATTATTTTTGTTTCGGCTTCATTAGATAAACTATCTCCGGGATATAACATTTGAAATTCTTGGAATGACTTTATCGCCTCGTGGGTATAACGTTGGTCGCGATCAAAAGTTGGGGAGAGAAGATAATTGCACAAAGCTGCTTTATAGAATGCAATTTTAACATAGTCTGATGCGGGATAGTTTCGGATTAATTTTTGATAATTGAATGCTGCAAGGATATATTTCTCGTCAATAAAATTGATTTCGGAGATGTAAAATTGGGCATCATCGGCATATTTACTTGCAGGATATTGAAGCAAGATAATATCAAAAAGTTGGGATGCTTCGCGGTAGTCTTTATCGTTGAATAGTTTTAATGCGTTTAAATAAACTTCCTCGTCGGTTGAATACTCTTGAACTTTGGTTGATGAGCAAGATATAATTACAATTGAGGCAAAGGTTATTATGATAAAAACTAAATATTTTTTCATTTTTAAATTCATATTATGGTATAGATGAAATACATGAAATATTATTTTTTTAAAATGGTGTCCAAGCAAAACTTGTAAAAGGAAGGAAATAAGGAGAGCCAAAAACAGCAATACCAAAATCAGCAGCAACTTTGGAATTCCCCAATCTTAAACCAATGAATAATGCAGAATTGCCAGGCTTGGTAATATTGCTATTCCACAATTCCCCAATAAAATGGATGTCCCGAGTGGACGAAAAACGAGTATCCAAACCTAAGGCAAAGCCAAAGGAGCCATCTTCGAATGTGAATGGCAAAAAATTATCACCAAATCGAGCTTCGTAATAGTCATTTATGCCTAATTTAGTAAACATTGATGCAGTTAAGATTGATTTAGCACCACGAAAACTCACCGAGGAGTACAGATGCGAAATTGTATTATTATTATTAACAAGAGCATAGTTATAACCTAATGCTATGGACATATTTCCTTCCATCGTCTCCCAATAATGTTGGTAAAGCGTGGCTTTTGCATTAATGACAGATATTTGATCTTGGCTGCGAACCGCTGGTATTACCGATCGCCCCGCTGTTATCGATATATAGTCGCTAATTCCAAAACCTCCATAGAAAAACATTATTTCGAAATTCCCGACAAAATGATTGCTCGAAATTGGTTCTGCGGTGGGCAACAAATAAATTCTGTGTGAATGTCGATTGTAATCTTGATAATAAAAAATTTCGGCAATCTCGTCGACAAAAATTTTTGTCTTACCAATTGCAGTGGAGACTTCCAATTTATTTACTTTTCCATCCTCGAGTTCATAATTAAGGATTTCACAAGAAAACAAGTCGCCATTATTTAATCTTATTATAACTTGTGTATATTTGTATTTTTCCAAAAATTCAGAACTAATTTCAGATGCTGTTAACAATAAAGAATTAGTGAGCAAGAAAACACATATAGAAAGAACAAGTATCAAAGGATATTTCAAGAAATTGTTAAGGATTATTAACATAGATTAGTTAATATATTAATAATTTTGAAAATGTTTGTAAAACAAAATTAAGAAAATTGTGGAATTACAACTAATTATTCTCATCTTTCTGATAATACTTGGAATTATGGACCTTTATGTTGGTGTTGCAAACGATGCTGTAAATTTTACTAACGCTGCAATGGGTTCCAAAGTTGCAAGTTTCAAGGTTATAATGATTGTTGCTGGCTTTGGAATGCTGCTCGGTGTTATTTATTCTGGTGGAATGATGGAAATAGCCCGTAAAGGAATATTCAATCCCGCATTTTTTACACTAGACGAAATATTGGTTATTTTCCTTGCTGCAATGGTTGCCGATGTTATTTTGTTAGATTTTTACAATACATACGGTTTGCCTACATCGACAACTGTTTCGATTCTTGCCGATTTGTTGGGTGCTGCTCTTGGTGTTTCGATCTACAAACTTGTATCAGCTGGTTTACCTCTATCGATGATGGTGGATTTTATAAATATCGAGAAAGTTACTTCTATTTTCGGGTCAATAATTCTTTCCATAATATTTGCATTTGTATTCGGAACCATTGCCCAATTTATAGCTCGATTAATATTTTCATTCAATTATACGAGTCGAATTAAGTATTTTGGAGCAGTATGGGGGTCGTTTGCAACTACTTTTATGCTTTATTTTGTTTTTATAAAAGGTTTAAAACACGCATCTTTCATAACACCAAATATTTTAAATTTTATTAATCATAATTTAGTCCCAATATTATTGGGAATATTCATCGGACTTACAATAATCTACCAAATCATAATTTCTTTGACTAACTATAATATCCTAAAAATTGTTATCCTTTTTGGAACATTTGCACTGGCTATGAGTTTTGCCTCGAACGATTTAGTGAATTTTATTGGCGTTCCACTTGCTGGATTGGATGCCTATATGATTGCTTCTCAAAGTCCCGATCCCCATAATATGCTAATGGTCGATCTTGGTAATAGCGATCTAAAGCCCCCTGTTCATTTGCTGCTTTTGGCTGGAATGATTATGTTTGCAACTTTGGTGTTTTCGAAAAAAGCAAGAACAGTAACCAAGACCGAAATATCGTTAGGACGACAAGGAGAAGGCTTTGAACGCTTTCAATCTAACGCACTTTCTCGTGCTATTGTCAATGCGACACTTACATTTGTTCATTTTATCGAAAAAATAACGCCCCGTAAAATCAAGAATTTTGTCAAAAAACAATTCGATATATCCCAATTTATTGCCGAAGTCGACGAAAATGGTGAAAGAAGTTCCTTCGATATAATCCGTGCAACTGTAATTTTGGCTATATCCTCTGCTTTGATATCTTTAGGTACATCATTAAAATTGCCATTATCAACAACCTACATAACATTTATAACAGCAATGGCAGCTGCATTGCCCGACAAGGCTTGGGGGCGCGAAAGTGCCGTTTATAGAGTTTCGGGCGTTTTAACGGTTATTGGTGGTTGGGTTTTTACTGCTATTTTAGCAACTACATTTGCATTAATTACATCTTTTATAATAATCTATAGCGGTGCAATTGGGGTTATACTTGCGATGATTATTTTAGTTTTAGTTTTTTGGAAAAGTTCCATATTACATCGGCAACGAACCGAAAAAGAAGAAAAGAGCGAGAAAGTTTATGTATTCCAAGATCAAAAATTAGATTCATCCTATTATTCAGAACTAATTAGTCAAATTGCTATTTATGTTAATAAATCTTATCATTTGATTGCAGAAAGTTTATATAAATTAGTTCAAAATGATGCTTTAAAATTACGTCGTTTACGAGCCGAAGCTCGTGATACATCCAAAGAAGTTAACATTTTAGCCATTAATATCATTAACTTGCTGAAAATTCCCGATGAGCGAATGAATGAGTTTATGAATTATTCAACCAAAATTATGTCCAACTTACAGAATTTAGCCGATCGAGTTCAATTACTTACCGAGCAAAATTACTATTATGTTGCAAATTCCCATACCCAACTCAGCGATGAACAAGCACAAGAAATCACCGAAATTGCTAATAGCCTTAATGAGTTCGCAAAAGTGATTTTGGATGTTATTAACAATGTTGAAGACTACAAAGAAGCCGATATCGAAGAAAGAATAGAAGCATTCAAAAAGAAAATTGATTCACTTAATAAATTACAAATTGAAAGAGTGAAACACTCGCCTAAACCAATCAAGCGCAACTTGCTCTATTTCACAATACTTTCGGATATGGATTTAATAGCTGATAATTCACGCACTTTGTACCGTGCATTGCGAAAAGTGTTCAAGAAAATTGTAAATGAGAAATCAACCTAAATTAGTCTTTGCTTTTGGAAGTAAACTTTTTTTACATAATAAAAGTGTTTATTTATTAATTCTAAAAAAAGCAATAAAATAAAATAATCAAAATAATTTTATTTGAAAAAAAACTGCCGATGAAAACTCAACGGCAGTTTTTTGTTTGTATCAAAGTATTCGTTATACTTCTAAAGCCTTGACACCGGGTAGAATTTTACCTTCTAAAAATTCCAATGAAGCACCACCACCAGTGGAAACATGAGAAACTTTATCGGAAAGACCAAATTTATTCATTGCAGCTGCGGAATCTCCTCCTCCAACAACTGTTATTGCTCCATTTTGGGTTGCTTCGACCATTGCTTCGGCTATTGCCTGTGTTCCTTTGGCAAAGTTGTCCATTTCGAATACTCCCATTGGACCATTCCATAATATAGTTTTGGCACTTTTGATAATTTGTGTATATTTTTCGATGGTTTCGGGTCCGATATCCAACCCCATCATATTTTCGGGTATTTCTTGTCGGTCGTATACTGCAAAATTAGTATCGTTGCTAAATTCCTCGCCACAAACAACATCGGTTGGCAATACCAAATTCAGCCAACCTTCGTGGGCGTGCACAATTAATTCTTTTGCTAAATTGATTTTATCGTCTTCGACTAATGATTTTCCTACTTCCAAATTCATAGCTTTGTAGAAAGTGAAAATCATTCCACCACCGATTAAAATATAGTCACATTTTTTTAATAATTCTCGAATTACATCAATTTTACCAGAAATTTTGGAACCACCAATAATTGCAACAAAGGGATGCTCGTAGTTTTCGGTTACTTTCGAGAGGAATTCAATTTCCTTTTTCATCAATAAACCAGCATATTTTTCCTTGAAGAATTGGGTCACTCCTTCGGTGCTTGCGTGTGCTCGGTGGGCACTTCCAAAAGCATCATTTACGTAAACATCGGCAAGCGAAGCTAACTCTTTTGCAAAATTTGGGTCGTTGGCTTCTTCTTCGGGATGGAAGCGGAGATTTTCCAAGAGAACAATGTCGCCTTCATCTGCTTTTTCGATAGTTTGACGAACTTCTTCGCCTATACAATTATTTGCAAAGTGGATGACATATTTATAGTTTTCATCAAGATACTCAGCAACTGGTTTTAAAGAATATTTAGGGTCAACTTTGCCCTTTGGGCGTCCCAGGTGGCTCATTAAAATTGGGATGCCACCATCGGCAATGATTTTTTCGATTGTTGGCATACTTTCTTTGATACGTGTATCGTCTGTAACTTTCAAATTTTCGTCGAGTGGAACATTAAAGTCAACTCTTACCAATACTTTTTTGCCAGCAAAGTTTGTATCCATTATGGATTTAATCATAACAACTCCATTTTGGTTAAATACTTTCTGCCAACTTTATCGTTAAATCCACAATTCTATTGGAGTAGCCAAATTCATTATCGTACCAACCAACAATTTTCACAAAATTGCCTTGCGAATCCGTTAATTGAGAATCGAATATGCAAGAATGTGGATTGCCTACAATATCGCTCGAAACAATTGGTTCATCAGTGTATTGCAAAATTCCTTTTAGATAAGTTTCGGAAGCTTCTTTCATCGCAGCATTAATTTCTTCTTTTGTTGCGGGCTTCTTTAATATAGCCGAAAAATCGGTAATTGAGCCATCCGGAACTGGTACGCGCAAAGCGTAACCTTTCAACTTACCTAATAGTTCGGGAATAACCAATCCGACGGCTTTGGCAGCGCCAGTTGTTGTTGGTATGATGTTGATCGCTGCAGCACGTGCCCGTCGCAAATCCTTGTGGGGTAGATCCAAAATTCTTTGATCGTTAGTGTAGGCGTGGACTGTTACCATAAATCCTTGTTCAACTCCCCAGTTGTCGTTGAGCACTTTTACCATTGGTGCCAAACAATTCGTTGTGCAAGAAGCGTTTGATAATAATTTCTCTTCGCCAGTTAGTGTATTGTCGTTAACACCTATCACGACTGTTGCATCCAATTGGTCTTTTGCGGGTGCAGTGAGAAGAACTTTTTTTGCATTAAATTTGGTCAATTGTTTTTCCAAATCTGCTCGCTTTGTGTAAACACCAGTAGATTCAATAACAATATCAACATCGCCCCAAGGTATATCCTCGATTGTTTTCGAAGCAGAAATTGGAATTTTAACATCGTTAACAATTAAGTTGTTTTCCTCGACCGCAACGCTTCCGTTAAATTTACCTTGGGTTGAATCGTATTTAAATAAATGTGCCAAAGTGGTTGCGTCGGTCAAATCGTTTATTCCAACGATTTCGAAATCTAATTTTCGGTTGAAAAATTCGCGGAAAACCAATCTTCCGATTCTACCAAATCCGTTGATAGCAATTTTTTTACTCATACTTTCTCCTGAATTTATTCTAAAAAATTTACATAAATTACGAAACTTTTATGATTTATTTGTTTTCTTTTATTAACAATTCATTATTTCGTAATTTTGTCTTTTTATATTTGATTTAATTACAAAATTATGGAAATTAATTATTTCGATTTCAATTTTAAGCCTTTCGAGGAGATGACCCCCGAAGATTACCAAAAAATTGGATTTAAATCTGGGCTTGAAGTTCATCAACAACTCAAAACATCTACAAAACTTTTTTGTCGCTGTCCTGCTGGACGTTATAGCGATAAATATAATGCCGAAATTCTCCGCCATATGCGGCCTACTTTGTCCGAATTGGGTGAATACGACGGTACGGCTTTAATGGAATTCAAAACTAAAAAGGAAATTATTTACCGTATTAATTACGACACGGTTTGCACCTACGAAATGGACGACACACCACCATTTATGATGAATTCCGAAGCATTGGACATTGCTTTGGAAATTGCTATGCTTTATAATGCTAACATTGTCGACGAAGTCCACATTGCCCGAAAGCAATACCTTGATGGTAGCATCCCAACTGGTTTCCAAAGAACTGCAATTGTATCGGTTGGTGGCTATATCAAATACAAAGATCGTAACATTAATCTAATCCAAATGTCCATCGAGGAAGATTCCTGCCGTGAAGTTAGCGATGTGGGACATCGACGTGTTTACAACACAGATCGATTGGGAATGCCTTTGATCGAAACTGTTACTTATCCCGAAATGAGAACTCCACAAGAAGTTGCCGAAGTCAACAAAATCCTAAGTCGAATTGTTAAAAGCACTGGCAAAGTGCGTACCGGAATTGGTGCTGCCCGCCAAGACGTCAATGTGTCGGTTACCGGTGGAACAAGAATCGAGATTAAAGGTGTGCCAAGAATCGAAATGATTCCTATTCTTACCTATAACGAAGCTATGCGGCAATGGAATTTATTAAAATTACGACAAGAGCTCCACAATCGCGATATCACCCCCGAGAGCTTTTCGGCTCGATACGAATGCGTTACACGTATAATGCGAAAAACTCGTTATCAACCCATCAAGGATGCCATCGACCGTGGTTGGAAAGTTAAATGCGTTGTCCTTAAGGGATTTAAAGGATTGTTGAATTGGCAAACTCAAACCGATACATATTTTTCACGTGAAATTTCCGATCGTGTAAGGGTTATTGCTTGCTTAACTACTTTGCCTAATATCGTTCATAGCGATTCGATGAGCGAACAAATCTCTTCGTCCGAATGGACTTTGTTGCGCAAACAAATGAATGCAAGCGATAATGATACACTGGTTTTGGTTTGGGGCGACGACCAAGACTCCGAAACTGGTGCCAAAGAAATTATTATCCGTGCCCACGAGGCAACCATCGGTGTCCCTTCCGAAACTCGTCAAGCCCACTACGACGGCACAAATGGTTTCGAAAGAATTTTACCCGGTCCCGAGCGGATGTATCCCGATACCGATTTGCCACCTATTCGTATCGACCAAGAAAGATTCGATAGAATTAAAGCAAATTTGCCCAAAACCTTTTGGGATAGAATCATTGAACTTAAACAACTTGGATTTTCGGAAAAAGAAGCCGAAAAAATTGCTACTTCCCAATACTACTTGTTGTTTATGAAATTAGTTGACTTGCAAATTCCATTGAGTTTAATCTATAAAGTATTGATTGATTTTCCAAGAACGATGAAGCGAAAAAATCTGAATTTCAGCATATTGACCGAAGACCAAATTTACTATATCTTCAAACTTTATAAGGACGGAAAAATTATTCGGGAAGGTATTTTTGAAATTTTGAAATCTTCGATAGCTAACGGACAATTTGTCGAGGAATTAATTCCCGATTTCTGTTCCGAAAGTGAACTTAAAATAAGAATCAAAGAAGCAATAAAACAATACGAAAAAATGAAAATCTACAATCCAGATCAAAAAATTCAGATAATTATGGGAATTCTGATGAATAATCTACGCGGTAGAATTGAGGGTAGAATTGTTTATGAATCACTAACTAAATATTTGATGTAAAATGGAAGAAAAAGATCTCTATAAAGGTTATCGAGGTAAAACTCTCGAATTATTGAAAAAATTTAATGCCCCTGTGTGGAGCGATGTGGAATTGAACACCTATACTGCTACTTTTTATGGATTAATCCTTCCGCGATCGGAACAAGCTGACGATCTTCACATTGTTTTGAAGATGAAAACTGGTTACAATATTGGAATTCGCTACGACAAAGTAACCGATATCAAAATTTTAGGCCGAAAGGAAGCCCACTATAAAATTCCCGAGAAAGAATTTCCTTACTCTCCCAAAAAACCAAGAGTAAAACTATTTGGAACTGGGGGAACAATAGCTAGTCGTTTGGATTATCGCACTGGAGCAGTTATACCAGCCTTTTCGCCCGGTGAATTATATGGTTCTGTTCCCGAATTAGCCGATATTTGCAATTTGGAAACCGAAAAACTATATGGTGTGTTTTCCGAAAATATGGGTCCCGAACAATGGATTGGCACTGCGAAAGCAATTGCCCGGGAAATTGAACGTGGAGTGGATGGCATTGTTATTGGTCACGGAACCGATACAATGCACCATACTGCTGCAATTCTGTCGTTTATGATACAAGACTCGCCCGTACCAATTGTGATGGTTGGCTCTCAACGTTCGAGTGACCGCCCAAGTTCCGATGCTGCGTTGAACTTGATTCATTCCGTAAAAACTGCTGCCGAAAGCGATATTGCCGAAGTTATGGTGTGTATGTTTGGACCTACCTCGGATGTTTATGGTTTATTGCATCGGGGCACTCGTGTTCGAAAAATGCATTCCAGCTATCGTTCCACTTTTAGAACAATTGGCGATATTCCTATTGCTATGGTCGACCGAAACACAATCAAACCTTTGCGAAATGATTACAAAAAAAGGCGAAATGACCGCAACTTTAAACTTTATCCATATTTCGACGACCGTGTTGCAATTGTTTACTACTATCCAAATATGAAGCCCGATATGATCGACTCCTTGATCGAAAATGGCTATAAAGGAATTGTAATCGCCGGAACTGGATTGGGTCACGTCAACAAACCGCTTTATCCAGCTTTGGCTCGTGCCAAGGATGCTGGTCTTGCTGTTTATATGACCGTCCAAACTCTTTGGGGTTATGCCCAAATGTATGTCTACGATACTGGTCGCGACTTGATGGAATTGGGTGTTATTCCTTTGGCAAATATGTTGCCCGAAGTTGCTTATGTTAAATTGGGTTGGGCTTTGGGAATGTCGCAAGACAACGAAGAAGTGAAAAAAATTATGCTAACCCCAATTGCCGGTGAAATGACTGACCGCGAACCAAGCAATGGATACTTGATTTTCCAAGGTGGCATACCCGAAGTTGAAGAATTCATCTCAAAAGTAAAGAAATAGGTTTATTTTTTTAATTCTTGCAAGAATTCGCAAGATTCTTCGCTTCGCTCAGAATGACGGGGTGTCCCCACCTTGTTGTTTCGAGCCGAAGGCGAAACATCTCCTTTACTCTTCTAATTTGGCATATCAATTGTCCGATTACATTTCGAATTAAATTTTGGGCGATTTTGGACGTAAAACTATCAAAAACCAGAAAAAGTGTGGAAAAAATTCACTCAATTGGCGAATATTACACACAGATTTTTTCCAAAAAACTAAACAAATTTGCCCAATTGACGATAAGTAAAATTAAAATGATGCCATTTTGTGTTTTTTTTTGGTTTGAATTATTTTAAATAAAACAATAAATCGGAGATAATAATTATGAAAACACTATTTTTAAGAAATTTTTTTAAACAAACAAAGGAGTTTCGATATGAATAAACGAAACATTTTACTATCGATAATAGCAGTGGCAATGGTGCTACTGCTGGGAAGCAACTCAGGGCTAGCAGCGACAGCAACCTGGGATGGAAGTGCTGGCGACGGCAAGTGGTCTACCGCTGCAAACTGGACTATCACTTCTCCTGTGAGTACCGAAAGGGTACCACTACCAACAGATGACGTAGTAATAAACAATGCAACTGTTATACTGGATACCGATGCTGAGATTCAATCGCTTGAATTGTCCCATGCTAGTGCAGTTTTAAAACCGGCGTCTACAGGGTCTTTCACAATTACAATTAATGGAAACAATGGAACTTATGCATTGGAGTTTAGCGCTGCAGGTGGTATACAATATAACAATGGTAATGGAAGATTAAGTCTGAAATTCAATGGTACATCTGCTCAATCAATTTTATTAGCAAGTGATGCAAATAACTCGGTTGCAGATGGTTTGAATATTTATAACCTTACAATAGCAGATGGATCAGCCGTAACTATCGTAGATGCAGCAGACTATGACATAAACATTTATGGTGATTTGACAATAGAAGGTACGGGCTCATTATCACATAGTGCTGGTACCTATAATACATCACGTGAAATCATTATTAATGGTACGAATTCCAAAATTACCGTTGATGATAATGCTACATTAACATTAGATGACCTCGATATAGCATCAACCGCAAGCAATGTTACAATGACTGGTAGTGCAACGTTGGCGGGTGTTTTCACAGTAGCCTCTGGCGGTAAATTTACACAAACAAGTGGGACGATAACAATTAATCAAGATGCTACAGCTGCAGCGGCAATTATTGTGAATACAGGACAAACAACAGTTTCGGGCGCTGATTATTTAACATTTTTCAATCTGACCATTGATGATGGAGCTGCAATAACCTTGGCAACATCATTTACTGTTGCTGGTAATCTCACTTGGGATATGACAACAGGTGCTAATACCTTCACTGCAGGTTATTTGGTTTTCAAAAACGAAGGAACACCACATAACCCAAAAACTATTACGTTAACAGGTCAAACAGCTTCTGATTATTTTCTCAACATCGTTATTGATGATGGCTCCTATGTCACAACAGCTGAAGATATATGGATTAATGGAACAACAAACGCTTTCGAAGTTGTTGGTTCAGGTAGCTTTGTTGCGACTGCTGGTACTATAACCTTTCTCAATTCAGCAGTTATAACTGCATCAACAGCAAGCACCTTAAAGTTTTATAATTTAACAATAGGTGATGGTGCTGATGCTATTACAACAAGCTCGAGTTTCACTGTTTTGAATGATTTTACAATTGGCGCTGCAACAGCTACTTTTACTGCAAGTGCACCATCAACCGTAACTTTTTCGAACTCCGCAGCTGATGGTGGCGATGGTGCAGGTGTGCTAACATCTACAGCGGACGATGCAATAACTTTTAACAATATAAAAGTTACAGAAAATTCCACTATGACAGTTTCGGGAGCATTCGAAACAAACATTAAAGGCGATATCACAATCGAAAATAAAGCATCATTTGTTTGGACCGGAGCAAATACTACAGTTGTATTTACCACAGCAACAACAAAGAATATAACTAATTATGGAACTTTAACATTTTATAATTTGACAGTAGAGAATACTGCTGGAAATGTTGTACAAACAGAAACCGATTTCACAGTTAATAACATATTAACAATTTCGGGTATAAGTGGTAGACTTATCGCATCGGGAAATAGTACAATAACATTGGCATTTGCCGGCGTATCTCCAGTAAACTCTGGCGATCAGGATGATTTGCAATTCCAAAATGTTAAATTTACAGCTGCAGGTGCACCTGCAACGCCTTTTATTGTTAAAGGAGATTTTATTTCCAATGCAGCTTTTGCAGCAACTGCAGGTGAAGTATTATTCCAAGGTACATCACAACAAACAATAAAGGGCACTTCGGCCCCAACTTTCTTTAATGTAGAAATAGACAATGCCTCTGGTGTTAAATTAGAACAAGATGTAACTATTAATGGTACAGCTTTAATTTTAACTACTGGTGATTTAGATCTAAATGGCAATAACGTCACACTGAACAATGCAGCACCCGTCCTTACTGAAGATTATGACAATGGATACCTAATTACAAATAGCACTGAAATTCCGGCGTACATAAATATTACTGCTTCTATTCCAATTGCGAATATTGGTTCAACTGGAATAGGTGTCAATGCAATTTCTGGAGGAACAATAGCAACAGTAGATGATGTAAAAAGATATCATGTTACCAAAAACATAGATGGAAAAAAGACAGTAAAACGATATTATGAAATAACTGGTAACGCTACATTCACTAATGTTAATTTACAATATGATGCAGAATCTGAATTGAACGGCAATACAGAAGATTATTTAGCTGCCTTTTATACTTCTGCAAGTGTTGACCAAACAAATCTATCGACCGACGAAACAACAACTTGGGCATATGCAAGCGGAACTGTTACTGCTCAAAACGGTGCAACACCTGGTTTGATAACTATTACTGGTTTAGATCCAGCTACTACCTACAAAATTGCTTTAATGGATCGTTATCTCAAATTAAAATCGTGGCCTGATACCTATGTAGCAACCGACTTTAATATTGCCGAATCACCTATCGTTGCCGGAAAAACTGGTCAAATTTTAATGCGATTTGCTTTGGAAGCAACAGCAAGTGCAACTTTAACAAAAGTTGTAATAAATGCAAGTAATTCCTTGACCAATGTCATAAGTAACTTGGTTCTGAAGTATGAAACAGACAATTCGGTTACAACTGCTGATGGTTATACAAATTTCGATGCATCAGTTAGTGTTTCCGGTACTGAATTAACAGCAATTGGTTCATTATCTATGACAGCCGGCACGACATATTATTTTGTATTAACAGGCGATGTAAGCAGTTTAGTAACGAGTTCGACATTACCAGTATCATTTACATTGGGTACAAGTGGTTTAACAGCAGGCGATGTAAACAAATCAGGAACTTCGATAACCTCTCCATCCTTTAGCTTTGTTGGCCAGGATGTAACATTAAGTCCGAATAATACACCAATATCAAGAACATATATGCAAGGAACAAATGATGCTCCAATATTTGGATTTACTCTAACACCTCCAGATAATTCAGCAACAATTACAATAAGTTCAGTAAAAGTAAGAGTAGATTTAGATAACTATGCCGAATCAGACGATTTTTCGGACTATGATTTAATAAAAGACGTTAATAAGAATGGTATTGTAGATGCAACAGATCAAGTTGTTAAGAATGGTGCAACAAGAGATTCTTATGGATATGTTACATTTAATTCGTTAGCAAACAATACATTAACTACTGAAACACAATATTTAGTAACTGTAGATTATGCTCCTAATGCAGTTGTTGGAGGTACAATATCAATGACAATAGAATATGATTATGATGTGCAACTCAATAGTCCGGCAGAAATTACAAGTACCGGACCTTTCGAAGGAGGTACGTTCACAACTGTCGATGATAATTTAACTCCAACCCAATTAGTAATAACTAATTTTTCAATGCATAACTATGCTTCGTTAGCAACTGATTTACCAGAAAAGACAGGAAGAGAAGTAGTTTCGGGACAAACAATCAACATAACAGTAGAAGCCCAAGATGCAAATGGTAATCCAGCAGATGTTACGTCCAACACTGGAATAAATATTACAGTAAGTTCTGGAACAGCAACAATTGCAAACGGAACAGGTACGATTAACAGTGGTTCATATTCTGTAAACTTAACAAACACAACATTAACAAACGGTTTAGGCTATGGACCAATTACAATAACAGTAACACCCACATCAGGGATGACAACATTAACTCCTGCAACATATTCAAATATAATAGTTTATGCACCCGAAGAAACTTGGGCAGCTCTTACCGAACCAGCATTATCAGTAACAACCGCAAGTATAACAACAACTCAAATTCCATTAACTTGGACAAATGGTGGTAACGACGATGTAATAGTTGTTGCACGCGAAGGTGCAATGCCAACAGCTCCAACTGACGGAGTGGTTTATGATCAAGTACCAGGTAATAACTTTTCTTCAACATCTGGTAGTGGAAATTACTTTACAGATGCAGCAAAGAAATCAGTAGTGGTATATCAAGGAAATGGAATAAGTGTAACAGTTGTTGGATTAACACCTGGCAAAACATATTATTTTGCAATCTATCCATACAATGGAGGAAGTGCATCAACAAGTAAACCAAATTATTATACTACCGAAAGAAGCAACAATACAAATTATGCATCAACAAAATCGTCAGAGCCTACTTCTGCTTCAAATACATTGGAATTTACCACAACTACTTCAACCAGTATGAAATTCAATTGGATTAATGGTGATGGCGAAAAGAGAATAGTTGTAATGGGTTTATCAGATCCATCAACAACTCCAGTAGATTCGGTAACATATACTGCAAATTCAGCTTTTGGAGATCCACTAACTAAATTAGGCGATGGCTATGTAGTTTATAATGGAAATTCCAATACAGTAACAGTAACTAACTTAACTCCTGATACAAGATATTACGTGCGTATTTATGAGTATAATGGTAGTGGTGTTTATACTAATTACTATGTTTCCTCTTATCTAAGTGGCAACAGATATACCTTAGACTATGAACCAACAATTCAAGCAAGTCAAATTTCATTTGCTCCACAAACACAAAGTACTGCAAACAATTTACAATTAATTATGAGCTGGGTAAGAGGCAATGGTGATGGTTGTTTAGTTATAGCAAAAGCAGGAGAACAAGTAAGTTCAGGCGATTATCCCAAAGACCAAGCAGATATCGACAGCTATACTGCAAATGCAGCATTTAGCTCGGGCGATAAAATTGGTGATTCATATGTTGTTTATGATGGTACAGGCACCACAGTTACAGTAACTGGTTTGCAATATGGACAAACTTATTATTTCAAAGTATTTGAATATAATAATGGTAGTGGAACAAATAACGATTCAACAACATCTACAATTAATTATCTAACATCAGATGCAACAAACAATCCAAACTACGGAATCGCAGATAGTTATGAGCCAAACGATGAAATGGCTGATGCTAAATACATAGAATCCGATGGCACTTTGAATGATGGAATAATTTCTAATGCAAACGATGTAGACTGGTTTTCGATTGAACCCGATGTAGTAAATGATAAAAAGCATATGCGAATCAAATTATTGAATCAACCAAAGAATTACACAATCGAGCTTTACAATAAAGATGGTCGTCGTCTGCGTAGAAGTAAGTTCACCGGCACAACCGACGAAGTAATTGTCATAAACAACTTACCAGAGGGAGTATATTATATCAAAATATATAGCGAAGATGGAGATTATTCAATTACACCATACCGAGTTAGTGCACTAGAAAATAAATTGGAATACAAGAGCGAGACTCCATAGTTTGTGAGATAATAAATTAATAAATGGTTCTTTGAAAAGTTGAAAATTTGGATGGAGTTGGGTTCCAATTGCCAAAAACCGTAGTGAGCGAAGCAAAGGATTCAAGTTGTTTCGCCATCGGCTCAACACGACAAAGGGTTGACGGCACGACACGACAAAAGTGAAGTGAGCCACTCCATCCAAAGTCAACATTAAAAGAAAAAATAAATTAAGAAAACAATAATGTACAATAAAATAGAGGAAAAAATTATGAGAAAATCGACCAACAAAATCTGGAGAATAGCCGCAGTCGCAGTAGTGCTATTTGTAGTAGTTGGGTTTTTGAGCGAAGTAATGGCTCAATCATACTACGATTTTTCGCTGAAATACCGCAGATTGGGTAACCGGATAGGAGTGGAATTGTGGGTAAAATCCACGAGTGCAACAGCACCAGCATTAGGATCGTTCACGGTACCAGTTACCTACAACACAAGTTTCTTGCAACCAGCATCGTTGACCTACACATCATATCAAACAGATAGTGTAAGTTATAATGTTGACCAAACAAGTCCGGTACCTACAATAAGTTCTCAATATCATAGTGCAAATGGTTACTCAGCCTTAACAATCGTAAATGGTACAGGCTATGCCGAATGGGAAATCACCTACAGCAGTGGATCGGGTTACGTTCCATCTTCGAGCGGACGCGGAACATTTGTAGGAAGGATAGAATTCGATATCATCAATTATGCTACATTAGGATCAAGCGACAAAACCGGGATAGCTATTAAAACAAGCGGCGTTCCAAATATAGCAATAACAGATATTAATGGGAATACCTTAACATATGGTACAAACTACACAGTAACAAATCCAACAGATATCAATATCAAAGGTATATCGATATTAAATCCCAATGGTCCCAAAGAAGTAGTAAACAAATACTATCAATATGCATCTTTGGGTGGCACAATATATGGTTATCCAATTTACTTTGAACGTTCGGGATTAGTTGATACTGGAACATATAGCTACGGAAGTGATGCATTGGCCTACCAAGCATCGTATTCGATTGACGGAGGATTGACCTACACCAATACATTCCGTTTTGCCGAAACATCTTCGCAAGCAACATTAGTCAACTATTCAACATTGGCAGATGGTGATATCGAAACAACCACTGGCACATTACCCGGATATACAATTACCAAACCTGACGGAAGCCCCGTTCCATTGAATTGGAAAGGCGTTTTGAGAGTAATTTGGAAAGGGGATCAATATTTTGCACAACGAAGCGAAAAAGCACGCTTTAAGTTACAACAATTATCTCCAACTGGAAGTGGTTCTGCAATCACAGGTAGGACATTAGAATCAACATATGGAACAAGCGAATTCGACTTTGTATTGGGTAGAATATTCTTTGTTCAATTGGACGGAAGTTGTGATTATTTAAAAACATCACAAAATTATAGTTTACCAACACAATTAACAGTTGAAGCATGGGTAAACGTCAATGCATTAGGAGCAGCAGGAACAGAACCAGGAATTATTGCCCATAGTGGTGGATCCTCTTCACCTGGTGAAGGAGCATTCTTGTTGTATTTGAAAGATGGTAAATATCCAGCATTCCGAGTACGTGAATTCCAAGACCGAGGCTATGATGGCAATTCAATTTACTTAGGAAAAGTAGTAGCCAACGAACCAATAACAACAGCTAATGCAAATATTGTATTATCGAACGATGCAGCAAGCGAAGCACATCGCAAGAATTGGGTACATTTAGCCGGAGTAGTACGCAACAATGTTGTAGAGCTATACGTAAATGGACAAAGAGTTGGTCGCACAACCAACACCCAAGCAGTAGATGCAAGAATGGCAACTTACGAACATCCAATTTGGATTGGAGTAAATCCAAATGGAGGAATACAAGCCGGTGATTATCTTAATGCTGGTATAAAAGAAGTTAAAATATGGCGAACTGCATTAAGTCAAGAAGAAATACAAAAACGAGTAGCTGGAGTTTACGATCCCGCTGGAGCGATCAATCCATTGGGAGCATTAGATCCAGTAGATTCATTAAGAATTTCGTTGGATATGTATTACACATTCCAAGCAAATCGTAATGATTATGCAACAGATGTAACATATCAATACGGAAATAATGTGTTGAATAATTACACTTGTGGCGAAACACAGGATAACGACGCAATCGTTTATCGACCCGACCGTCCGCATATCAAATTGATTGCACCATCAGCAGCAGACGGAGCATTGAACAAAGAAGATGATTTATTCTACATTCGATGGGTTGGATATGGTTTAGGTTCAATTGCCTCGAGTTCTTCCCAAGATTTGGAAATCGAATTCAGTCGTGATGGTGGACAAAACTGGGCAGATGCATTGGACAACACTGTCTCGCCATCTGGATTGCCATTAGATCAAGTTGAAATCGAAGATACATACGCAATATGGGAACCATACAACAGTGTAACATATTCAGGTGCATATTCCGATTTACAAGGTTTGGGTAGCACAATTGACCAAAACTACACAAAAACCGTAAAATTAAGAATCAAAGGAAAATCAAGCAACAATCAAGATGATATTTACGACGAGAGCGGAGAATTTTATGTAGCGCCTTACTTTGCACTACGTAATGGAGGATCTGCAAAAATATATGTCCCAGGATCAACAGATTTCAATTTGAGTAGAGGTGTATCGTTTATCGAAATGTGGATATACCCCGAAAGATTCCCAACTGCAACAGAAGGTTACTTTGTATTAGCATCCAAATCTGACGGAACAAATACACATTACGAATTTAGATTATTGAGCAATGGAAGATTGCAATTTATCGTGGTGAATTCAGCCGGAACAGTTTTAACAGCAACAAGCGATTCTTTAAAACCATTAGTAACACCCAATTTGCAACTATTAGGTAAATTATGGACACACGTTGGAGTTTTAGTGAATTTAGCAAATGGAACTGGAACAAGTAGTGTAAGGTTCTATATTGATGGCATGCCCCAAACCGAAGATGCATTAACTCAACAATTAGGTGCAAATGTAACAACTAATGTTTCGAATACATATCCATTATATATTGGTTCATCAGCATCGGGAACAAACAACTTTGTTGGCGAAATACGAGAATTCCGTTTCTGGAATGGCTATCCAGCCGACCAAAGTGCAAGTGGAGTTGAATCACAATCAAATCCAACCGAATTGACAAAATTCATCCAAGGTGCATTAACACAATATGCAAAAGACTTTTCGACATCACCAACCAATTACCAGAAAAACTTGGTTGCAGCATTTGCATTCGATGGTGGATCATTTGTGAACAATGGCTGGTATAAATCAGTTCAATCAACAAATAGCGATCATCAAGCTTTAATAATTGGCGAAGTTAGCTTAACAGGAAATGGAGTTAGCTATCAAAGTAGCCGTCCATACTTAAAATTAGTTGAACCTATTGTTAAACAAGAAGTACCTAATACAACTACTAATTTACGTATTCGATGGGTAGGATTCCACTACGACGAAGTAGCCTTCCGTGCAGGAAGCAATGCATTAAATCAAGATGCAGACTTGTCGTTTGGACTATTTGGTGGAGGTGGACAAGTGATACAACCCTATCAATATGTAGCAAGTAATAAATATGCTGTTGGATACACAAATTCATTAAGCTTGTCAACAACATCATTATATCGATTCCCAGGAACTTCAACAACACCACAATATGCAGCTTCGCTCAATGTATCGATTGCCGATCCAGATGTAAACAACGACCAAACATATAATGATCAAGGTCCATTGGCAGCTGCATTGACAAATGCAAGATTAAGGTTAAGAGGTCGTTCAACTATAAATGCAAGTATACCTTGGGAATATACAAGTATCCCAACATTGCAAACAGAAGGTAACTTGTTTACAGTTACTCCTCCATCGAACTTCACAATTAGAGTATTGTTAGAAGGTTTCCATACTGGCAGTAATAACAACATTGTAAACTTGGGTAGTACCTATAACACATTAGGTATCAAGGCTTCCTTGTTCTCCGAAAGTGCTGGTCAACCAAACGAATTGAAAGCAACCAAAGAAGGAACAGGTTACATAACATCCAACCCTACAGCGCTTGACCCAGCAACACGGGGCGTTAATGGCTCTTATTTCGCCAATGTTCCATTTGTCTTTACGAATTTAGCAGATGGAAACTACTTTGCAGTAGTTGAGCACTTGAACCACTTGCCAGCTATGTCCCGATTTGCTGCACCATTTAGCTTCGAAGGTGATGATTTAAATACTTGGAAAATCGAATCTGGTTGGGATTTCCAAAGCTGGGGTCAGAATTCAACACCAACAGCCAACGACTATATGCAAGTTTCGACCGATGATAAATATTCAGGAGCTGGTCTATACTCTGCTTATGGTGAAACACAAATTAGTTCAAGTGTAGTTGGATACGACGAAACTTCATTGAACTTTACTGCAGGTCAAATTGTTTCGAATTCGAACAAGATGGCTGCATTAGTAGCTGGTGATGTTTACCGTGATGGTCAAATAAATGCTTTGGACCGTGTATTGGTACGTGCCGACATTGGCTCCTCGGTTTATCGTTCAGATGTAACAGGTGATGGCTTGGTTAACGCAATTGACCGTGATTTGACAGATCGAAACTCCAATAAACTTACTCGATTAACAGATCTTGGAGTAGTAACTTACCCAGCAATTCCAAAAGCATTCGACTGGATAGCAACATCTAATCCATTAGACGCCATTTCGCCATTGAATCCAGCTCGTAGTGAAGAAATGAACCAAGCTGCCAAAGAATTCTTAGCTAATGGTGCAAAACGCAACGATAAGAAAAATAATACTTATGCTTTGCAAGGTGGTGTTAGCTACAAAGTAATGGGTACAACCGAAAAGAAAGGCGATAGAATTTATGTTAACGTATTTATCCAAAATACCGGTGGAGATTGGGCTCCAGGTAACTGTACCTTTGGTTTGACCTACGATAACAATTCACTCGAATTCGTTGGTTTGACCAATTTGGACGAAAACCCATTCCAAAACTATAAGAGCAAAGGTTACTCAGCAGCATTTTCGGGACCAACCAAGGACGGTGTGAACCCAATTGCTAATCTGAGAACAATCGAAATCGACTACGACGGCTATGTTCGTCCCGAAGGTGTTATTGTTCCAAAAACTTGGACAAAATTAGGTACTTTGGAATTCAAGATTAATAGCTTTGTTGATAGATACGAATTTGCTTGGCACCCAATTACTGCTGTGTTAACAACAGATGGTCGAAATATAACTGGCGATGGCGTGTTTATGCCAATCGAACCAGTTGATGTTGTTCGTACCGTTGCAATTACTTCACCAAATGGTGGCGAGAACTGGCGAGCTGGTAAAATTTACCAAATTACTTGGACTTTGCCATCCGACAACGCCTTTGGTTATATTGAATTTTCCGAAAATGCTGGTGCAACTTGGACAAGAATCACAGCTGAACCAATCAATTTAATATCCGGTGTTTACACTTGGAATACTCCAAAAATTAATTCCAACAAATGTTTGGTTCGTATCGTTGATATTCGCAACGGAAACGAAATCGACCGAAGCAACAACACCTTTACTTTGAGCGAAGATGTTATTAAGATTACACGACCAGCATCAACCGATCCAATCTATAAATTCGGTAAAACCGACTTTATCGAATGGACAATGGAAGATCTGGCAACCGTTAGATTCGAATTTAGTGCAAATGGCAAAGATAATTGGACAAGTGTTACTGGTCCTGTTAGCTCACGATTATTGCAAACAGAATGGAAAATACCAGCAGTTAACACTCGCGAAGCTGTAATCCGAATGGTTGATGTTTCGAACAACCAAGTACTGGCATACAGCTCACCATTCAAAATCTTAGGTGGCAATCGAACATTTGTTACTCCTAAGAAAGGTGCAGTTGTTAAATGTGGAACAACCGAAGTTATCCGTTGGACAAGTGAATTCATTGATAAGTTCGATTTGCAACTCTCGGTTGATGGTGGCAAGACTTGGCAATTCATTGCTAAAAATGTGAATGCTTTGAAGAGTGCTTATAGCTGGACTGTTCCAAGTGTTGCAACAGATAATGCAATCATTCGAGCTATCTGGAACGGTCAAGAAGATATGGAATATATGAGAACTGGTATCTTCCGCATCCAATGCGACGGCATCGGAAATGTCGAAGAACCAATTGCTAAAATGCACTTCTTGAACGAACCAGTTCCAAACCCATTTGCAAACGAAACTCGCATTCGCTTCACATTGGGAACACCAGCCAAAGTATCTGTTAAAGTCTACACAGTTAATGGTGATTTGGTAGCAACATTGGCTGATAATGTTGAATTTGTTGAAGGTACTCATTCTTTGGACTTCAACGCAGTTAACTTACCAGCTGGTGTCTATATCATTCGAATGGAGGCTGGTACCTTTGTTGATACCAAAGAGATAATACATATCAAATAATATAGTTCTCACAAAGGAACCATCAAAAAGGCAATCCTAACAAGGATTGCCTTTTTTTCTTTATCTATGAAAAATATATTGATTTTTTGGTTATTTAAAATTCATTTCGTAATTTTGCGAAATAAAAAAATAAAAACAATTAGGAAAAACAATAATGGAAATTAAAGTATTAGGTCCGGGTTGCCAAAAATGTCAAATGTTAACCAAGTTAGTTACAGAAATAGTTAACGAAAATAATATTGATGCAAAAATTACAAAAGTCGAGGATATGAACGATATAATGAATTACGGAATAATTGCAACACCTGGTTTAGTAATTAATGAAAAAGTAATAACAAGTGGGCGAGTGCCATCCAAACCAGATTTAAAAAAATATATAGAGCAATATATAAATGAATAAAAAAGTTGAATTACCACAAAACGTAATCGAAATTGCAAAAATTGCCAAAGCATTGAGCCATCCTGTGCGGGTTTATATAATAATGAAATTAGCAAAAATGGCCGAATGTTGTTATAGCGGAGATTTGGTGGAAGAATTACCAATTGGGCGTTCCACTCTGTCCCAACATCTTAAAGAATTAAAATATGCTGGATTAATTCAGGGTGAAATCAATCCACCATTTATTAAATATTGCTTAAATAAAAATAATTTTGATATTGCAAAAAGACTTTTTAAGGAATTATTCGAAAAAGGTTCTAAATACATTAAAATAGAGGAATTATGAAAATCAATTTATTATCTAACATTTTCATTATTTTATTGATTTTGTTTATTTTTAGCCCAAGTTCTCAAAGTCAAACACAAAATCTACAATCCAAAAATCCAAAACTACTTGTATATTATTTCCATTCAACCCATCGATGTCCGACTTGTTTAAGTATCGAGGAAAATACAAAAGCAACTCTCGAAAAATATTTTGCTAAAGAATTAAAAAGTGGCTTGATTATTTTTAAAACAATCAATGTTGATGATAAAGCAAACGAAAAGATTGCAAAGAAATATGACGCGTTTGGGTCAGCATTGTATCTAACAATTGTAAAGGATGGCAAAGAACAAAGCGAGGACCTTACCAACTTCGCATTTAAATATTCTCGAACAAAGCCTGATTATTATATCGAAGAATTATCCAAAAAAATTAAGAACAAAATAAATTAACAATGGACTATTTACAAAACATTTTGGATAATACTTCATTACCTTATGCTACAGCTTTTATCTTGGGCCTAATGTCGGCTATAAGTCCTTGTCCGTTGGCAACCAATATAACTGCGATTGCCTATATTAGTCGAAATATAGATAATAAGAAAAGAGTTTTTATAAATGGTCTTATTTATACTTTGGGACGAGGTATTACTTATTTTACTATTGCTTTAATATTATTTTTGGGTGTTAGCAAGTTTGCAGTTGCTAATTTTTTACAAAGCAATGGAGAAAAATTTTTAGGTCCAATTTTAGTATTTATTGGAATATTTATGCTTGATTTGATTAAAATCAATTTACCATCATTTGGTAAAATATCAGAATTTTTCCAGAATAAATTAAATACATTGGATTGGTTTTCTTCTTTGATGATGGGAATTTTGTTTGCTCTTGCATTTTGTCCTTATAGTGGAGTATTATATTTTGGTATGTTGATACCAATGACAATAGCCGAACCACAAGGTTTATATTTGCCTTTGATTTTTGCATTAGCAACTGGATTGCCAGTCGTCATTTTTGCTTATATAATTTCGTTCACGATTGCTAATGTAGGTAATTTATTTAATAAAATAAAAACTTTTGAGTATTGGTTTCGCAAAATTGTTGGAATTGTTTTCATTTTAGTTGGACTTTATTACTTAAATATTTTCTTCAATAATTAAAAATTTTATGCCACGAAATCTTAAACTAAGTTTTTTGGATAGATATCTCACATTGTGGATATTCCTTGCGATGTTTATTGGAATATTTTCGGGATGGTTGTTTCCAGAAATAGCAAAATTTTGGGATTCAATGAAACCAAGCCCGGATAGCACTACTAACATACCAATAGCAATTGGATTAATACTAATGATGTACCCACCTCTTGCAAAGGTAAAATACGAAGAATTGGGCGACGTATTCACAAATTTCAAGATTCTTGGATTATCGTTAGTCCAAAATTGGATAATAGGTCCAATTCTAATGTTCTTGTTAGCAGTAATATTTTTTAAATTATTTCCAGGCGAAAATAATGCAAATTTGCCATACTTTTATGGCATTGTAATGATAGGATTAGCGCGTTGCATTGCTATGGTTATAGTTTGGAATGATTTAGCAAAAGGAGATACCGAATATTGTGCTGGATTGGTTGCTTTCAATTCAATTTTTCAAGTAATTTTCTTCTCTGTTTATGCATATTTCTTTATTGCAATTATGCCAAGTTGGTTTGGAATTCCAACTAATTCAATTGTTGAAAATATTACAATTAGCCAAATTGCCGAAAGTGTTTTTATCTATCTTGGTATTCCTTTTATTGCTGGTTTCCTTACAAGGACAATTTTAATAAAAATTAAAGATAAAACTTGGTACCACAACAAATTTATTCCCAAAATTAGTCCGATTACACTTATTGCACTTTTATTCACAATTATCGTAATGTTTTCGCTAAAAGGTGAATATATTGTAAAAATACCATTGGATGTTGCTATCATTGCTATTCCTTTGTTACTTTATTTTATTATAATGTTTGTTCTTTCATTCTTTATTACCAAAAGCATAGGTGCTAACTACAAACAATCTGCAACTTTGTCGTTTACAGCAGCAAGCAATAATTTTGAATTGGCAATAGCAGTGGCAGTTGCAATATTTGGTATGAAATCAGGTGAAGTATTGGCAGCAGTTGTTGGTCCATTGGTCGAGGTACCAGTAATGTTGGCTTTAGTCAATTTAGCTTTTTATTTTCAACGCAAATTTTTTTCTCAACAAATTATTTAACTATCAAATGGAAGTAAAACAAGAAATAAAATATTTATTTTGGATTGTTGTAGTTTTCGGGTTAGCATTCTTTTTACCGATTGATAATGAAAGGTTTTGGATTGCAATCCAAGCAACCTTTGATTTGCTTAAATGGTATGCTCGAGAGCACGTTGTTCTGTGCTTATTGCCAGCATTCTTTATTGCTGGCGTGATATCGATCTTTGTAAGTCAAGGATCGGTATTAAAGTATTTTGGTGCAAATGCAAATAAGTTTTTGGCATATACAATTGCTTCGGTATCTGGAACGATATTGGCTGTGTGCAGTTGCACTATTTTACCATTATTTTCGAGTATTTATAAGCGTGGAGCAGGATTAGGACCCGCAATTGCGTTTCTGTACTCAGGACCAGCAATTAACATTTTGGCAATTATTCTTACTGCTCGAGTTTTAGGATTGGAAATGGGAATAGCTCGGACGATTGGTGCTATTTCTTTTAGCATTATTATTGGCTTTTTGATGTCCTTAATTTATCGAAACGAAGAGAAAGAAAAGAAAGAACAACAGATGAATATTCAACCACCAACCGAAAAACGTCCTTTGTGGCAAACTTCTTTCCACTTTTTCACTTTAGTTTTAATTTTAGTTTTTGCAAATTGGGGTAAACCTACCTATGACGACACGGGTTCATTTTGGTTCTACATTTGGTACTACAAGTGGTATATTACTGGTTTTTTTGGTTTAATGTTATCATATTCTTTAATTAATATTTTGAAAATTAAATGGCAATGGGTTGTTGGCTCCGTTCTTGTTACAATTATTTCGGTCGTATTATCAAGTTTATTCATAAAAGATCCCAAAATTCAACCCTTATTGCCAATGCTAATTGGCATTTCAATGCTTTCGATAATTACACTTTTCGATAAAAATCAAGATGACGAAAACCGGCAATGGACGCTTGCAAGTTGGGATTTTGCTAAGCAAATTATGCCATTGTTGGCTATTGGAGTTATGATTGCTGGATTTTTATTAGGTTCCACACACGATGGGAAATCAATTCCCGGAATAATTCCAAATGAATGGATTTATTGGGCTGTTGGTGGAAATTCTTTATTTTCGAATTTATTTGCTTCGGTCGTGGGAGCATTTATGTATTTTGCTACATTAACAGAAGTTCCAATACTACAGGGTTTAATTTCCTCAGGAATGGGCAAAGGACCAGCTTTGGCTTTATTACTTGCTGGACCATCATTGTCTTTGCCAAATATGTTGGTAATTCGCGGGGTGTTGGGAACCAAAAAGACAATAGTGTATGTAGCATTAGTTATCATAATGGCAACCATTTCGGGATTGATTTACGGAAGTTTATTTTAGTTTCAGTTCTTGAATTATATATATAAAACTTCTTGGTTACTTCGAAAAATTATGAAATAACAAATAAATGAGAATAGATATGAAATACAATTCAAATTTAAAAGCAATAGTACTTTTTATCCTTTTAATAACCGTCAGCATAATTATAATTTTCCAGCCAAAATCTGATGAAAGAAATCAAACAATCGACAGAAAATTGATAACTAAAACGGGAGTTTGCCCACCATTCAACTTATATGATGAAGAAGGCAATTTAATTGACCCAATCAACAACATCAATGCCGATAAGCCCTACTCACCAAAACAAACCTGCGGAAAATGCCACGATTATGACTTAATTACAGAAGGTTACCACTTTCAACAAGGTAAAGGCGAAAACTTACCCAAAATCCTGTCAGAACGATATCAATGGGTATTATTCCCTGGCAATTACGGTGGAAATTGGTGCTCGCCTGCACCACTGTATAATTATCTTTCGAAAAAGAACAACAAATCTCCCAAGGAGATGGATATGACCTCATTTACGTTCATTTCAAGTGGGTGTGGAACTTGTCATCCAGGCGCTGGTTCTTTTGAATTCGACCGTGAAGGAAATCGATACGACAAACATATGGATTCTGTTGGCTTTGTAGCTGGTGGAGATAATAATTTTGACGGCGATTACTACAAATCTCACTGGAACCGTTCTGGAGTGGGCGAGGCTGATTGTATGATTTGCCATTTACCAGAATATAAATTCAAAGAACGAAATCAACACCTACTTGGATGGAATTTTAAATGGATGGCTACAGCCGGATCGGGATTGGCAGAAGTAACTGGTTCTGTTAAAGACACTATCCCATTAAAAGTAACTTACGATTTAAGTAAATTCGATAAAAATGGAAAACTATCTTTGCATTTGGTGAGAGAACCTCGAAACGAAACTTGCTTGAATTGTCATAGTAAGCCTCAATGGAAAAAGCGAGGAGCTTCATTCACTACTCAGACGGATGTGCATATTGCCAAGGGCCTAAAATGTGTGGATTGTCACGCTGCAGGGTCGATGGCAGTGGATGAAAAAATTCGTGGAAAGGAAGTTCATCAATTTGGCAAAGGCGACGATCCCTCTGGCTGGGTACGGAATGATCTAGATAACACTATGAGAGAATGCAAAGATTGCCATATTACTGGATACTTGAATGCTCCGATTGCAAAACACGATTGGTTGCCAAAATTTCATTTGGAAGAATTATCTTGCCAAGCTTGTCACATATCATCAAGAAAGGTTAAATCGGCATTGGTTCAAGTAAGCGATGTGTATAATCCAGGGACTAAAATATCTCCACCAACAAAATATATATGGACTTTCTACGACCAAGATTTAAACTATTGGAATCACTATGGAGAACTTAGCCAATTTACTGCAAAAGACCAACCTTCCGATCCATATATCCCTCAATTAGCTAAATATAAAGATAAAATTTACCCCGTTAATCCCGTTCATAGTAGTTGGCCTGGCATTTACGACAACAAATTAAAGGGATTAAACCAACCAAAAATGAAGGATATCTACGATATGTGGATTGCATTTAACCAAAATCCCCAATCCTATCCAGAATTAACTAAAATCCGGGATGATAATAAAGATAGTATCCCCGAAATTAACCGACCTGAGGAAATTGATGCTTTTATAATTTCTGTAAAAAAACATTTGGATAAATGTGGTTATGATTTGACTGGAAAAAGCATTGTATGGGTAAACAACGACAGGATGTATTTTAACTCCAAAGAATATAAGTTGCTCGAAAAAAATTATTACGAATCTTCTCCTTATGCCTCTGTATATAAGTATAATCACGATGTTTCGCCAGCTCGGTCTGCGTTGGGAATTAAAGGATGTGTGGAATGTCACACTTTCGACAAAAGTGGAATATTCTACAAAGAGGTTGTAAAATATCCATTCGACGAAAACGGCAATCCCGTTTACGAGATGCAATATAAAAGATTGAATCTCAGTGGATTCGCAGTTTGGCTATCTGCATTTAGGGAACAAATATTAAAAGAAATTGAATATCCCTTAATTACTATAATGTTTGTAATTTTATTGATAGTATATTTATTGATTTACAAACTTTTCGACAAACAACTTGGATTGATTAGCTTAAGTAATATGCATTATGTATATATATATTTGTTGATTTTCGTAGGTTTTGTTGCTTTATATTTAAATTCCGAAGCATATTCATTCATCATTCCAGATAGATTATGGTTCGATCAAAATCATTTTTATGTTGGAATATTACCTGTATTACTTGGACTATACGCATTTCTGAGCTTAAGAAAAGAGAAAAATGGAAATACCATTCTTGCTGTTTTAATTAAATACACAACTATAATTGCAACTATTTTCGGAATTAATATGATAATCCTCTCCGACTCGATAGAATTTGCGAAAGCTTTTATTTATACCTTTTTCGATTTTTCTATTATAATCTTATCGGCTTTATTACTTTTGTTCTTGGTTAATGAACAACTAGGATTATCGAATGAAAAAACAGCATAATTCGAAATTTTACGTTCTTATTTTGATTTTCGCGATTTTCGTAGTGCAATTAAAAGCAAATTTAAATTCCTTAACCTTAGATTTGAATTTAAGATACCGATTCGAATTATGGGAAGGAATGAATGCTAAAAATTATGGTGATGAATCGCCAAATGCCATTGGCAAACTGGATGATAAACTTTTACTTCAAAGAATAATCATAGGTTGCACCTATCAACTTGATAGAGATAATTCACTGGGATTTCATATTCAAGATTCTCGTGCATTTAATTGGTCAATTTCTGATAGTAAATACCCCGATTTATTTAAAGTCAGGAAAAAGGGAACGGCCGAACCTTATTATAAAATGAACCCTTCAGAGGAATTTTTCGAGATATATGATTTGTTTTTCGAATCAAAGAATATAATTGAAAAGTTGAATGTTAAAATTGGGCGACAGAAGATATTTTACGGAGATTATCGCATTTTTGGACCAGGAGATTGGGGTAATACTGGTCGATGGACCTGGGATGCTGTCAAGTTTGATTACAAGGACAATGACTACTGGCTTTCGGCATTTGCTGGTGGAACTAAAATCCACGACCCCAACTACATTTCATTACCATTTACGAATACGGAATACTATGGTGGTGGTTTTTATTCCAATATCAAACTTGCCCAAAATGCTTATATTGAACCATTTGCATCTTTTAAATTTCGAGGAAGTGCCAATTTTATTTCCAATCAAAGTATCAATCGTTATTGGTTGGGAACTCGACTTTTAAAAGAAAAAATCAACAATTTTCTACTCGATGCATCGATAATTTATGAATTTGGCAATGATAATGGGAAACAAATAAGTGCTTATGGCTATGCATTGAAAGCTGGCTATCAATTCGATTTAATACCGACAAAACCACTATTATATGCTCGTCGGAGTTTTGCTTCGGGACCTAAAATAAATTCTTCTCAAATTAATACATTTGAACCTGCATTCGGGGCAAGCGATAAGTTTTATGGATGGATGAACATTGTACAATGGTCTAATTTGGATGATTGGGAATTAGTTTTGGAATTAAATCCTGCCGAGGGATGGTGGATTGAGAATAAAATCAACTTTTTTTATATTCCCGAACCATCTAATTATTCAGCATTGTCAAATTTGATTGTGCAAGAAAATCAAAATTTTCTAGGGTACGAAATCGATATTTTTTCTAAGTACATATATAACAAAAATTGGGAGTTTGTGGGAGTGGTTGGTTATTTTGAACCAAGAGAGGTCAAAGCTATAAATAATAAAACTGCTAAGAGTGCAATTTATGTTGCTTTACAAATAATTTTCAAAGATAATTTCTTACTATTTTAATAAATATTATAGGTATACAATGAGAATCAAAAGAAAAAATCAAATGAAAGTAACATTAACCATTATGGTTTTCGTTATGACCTTGATTGTTACTTTCGTAAGTGTAGCAGTTAATTATGGATTTACAGATTTATTTATTTTGCGTTGGATGAAAGCTTGGGGAATTGCATTTGCAGTTGCTCTACCAGTTGTGATGTTGATTGTTCCAATTATTAATAAGGTCGTTTCGAAATTTTTAGTTGATTAAATATCAATTAATTTTTCAAATCCCTTAATTCAAATTGTAACAAAAAATTACTATTTTCGTATTATTCATTAAAAGGGATTTGAAATGAGATTAAAACTTTACATAATTGTCTTTCTTTTGCTTTTTAATTCCTTACTTGCTCAAAAAGGCTCACCAGTAAATGATTCCAAGAGTTCTCTTTCTGAAAAAGAAAGAATTGAATATTTAAAAAATATGCCTTTGAATGGATTTTTTGGAATTTCGTTTTCCAACTCGGTCCCTCAAAAAGAGTATATGGATAATTTACAGACATCGGGTCCAGGATTTGGTTTGTATGGTGGTTATCGTATGGATCCTATCCCAGTGACTTTTGGTGCTAGTTTTGATATGCACTTTTTTGGAAGCGAAACAAAATATTTTGAGAATCGAATTAACGACTGGACATTTTCGAAAGATACACTTACAACTTCTAATCTTTCGATGCCTTTCTCGGTATTTGCTCGTTTAGAACCAAATTTGATGACTTATGTATTTCCATATATCGAGTTAGGAGCCGGTTTTACTTTGCTTAATGCTTCGGCAGATTACAAATCTTTTTTTTATGGTGATGCAGAAGACAAAGATGAATTCAATGCATATTTACACTATTATTTTGGTGCTGGAATTATGTTTAAAATGGTAGATTTCGTTATGTTGCCCAATAATAACACTCGAATGCTTTTGGATATAAGATTTAAGTATCTTTCTGGAAACGAAACTGATTATTACACAGCAAAGGCCCAACCAGATCGTTCCGTAAAGTTCGATAAATTTCATTCGAAAATTGATCAAATATTATTTAATTTAGGATTAGTATTTCATTTTTAATAAATTAAGGAGTTAAACAATGAAACGAGTATTGATGATAATATCTATATTAGGAGTAATTTCGTTATTTATTAGTTCGTGTGTTACTGTTGGAGGTAGTGGTTCCTATAAAGCTAGCTCCAATGAATATAGCGATGACTTAACAGCAGGAAAAGTTCAAAAAGAAATTCGAAAAGGAATGAGCGGAGCCGAAGTAATTCAAGCATTAGGTCAACCTAATATAGTAACTTCCGACGAGAATGGATTAACTACTTGGGTATATGACAAAATTGCAACCGAAGCCAATTATTCCCAAAGTTCAGATGCATTGTTCTTGTTCATTTACGGGCGTTCTAACACTTCATCAAATTATACAATGACTCAAAAAACTTTGACAGTCGTTATCAAACTTCGCAACGATAAAGTAGAATCGTTTTCGTATCACGCAAGTAAATTTTGATGTCCTATGAAAGCAAAACTTTTATTATTGATTTTGATTTTGACAGGATTATCATCTTGCACAATTGTAGAATACCAAAGAAATACTTCAACCCATCAAGCAACACAACTCGAAACTCGCGAATTCCAAACCCGTATGTTCGATACCAACAATATCAAGCTAGTAATGAAAGCTATGGTTAATGTGTTGCAAGATGATAACTATATAATTACAAATGCCGTTACAGATTTAGGCGTGATTATGGCTAAAAAAGAAATCGATTTAGGCCGAGCCCCAAGAGGCTCCAATGTCGAAAATGATTTTTGGATTGAATTCTTTAATGCTTTGAATAAAAAAGGAACCCAGAAACCCCAAGAAGAACGAATATTTCAAAAAACTAAAATAGTTGAAGTATCGATTAATGTATCTGAATACGGACGCCAATGCAAAGTTAGGGCTAATTTTCAGGCAAAAATTTTGGACAACAAAGGCGATGTTGTCGAAGTATATCCAGTTCAAGATGGTAAATTTTACCAAGATTTCTTTGCAAAAGTTGATAAAGCAATATTTTTGCAAAAACAAGGCCTATAGTGTTTTGAAAATACTTTAAAGCAATTCGTACGGACTTAATTCAGTTAATTTAATTCAAATTGAACAAAAAAACATTGGATTTATAAAACTACATCCAATGTTTTTTTATTTAGATTTTTCGATTTGATTAACACGATTAAGCAGGGGATACAATATTGTCGAAAAAAGGCTATCTATTAATCATAGATAGCCTTTTGTGTGAATAGTCACCTACTTTTTCTTATTTTTTTTCTTTTCGTTAGATTTTTTGCTATCCTTCTTTTCTTTTTTTTCTTTTTTGTCGGATTTATCTTTTTTATCCAATCCACTTTCTTTAATTGCAATTCGGGCAGCTGCCAATCTAGCAATCGGAACGCGGAAAGGAGAGCAAGAGACATAATCTAAGCCAATTGTATGACAAAATTCAACTGATGCTGGATCGCCTCCGTGCTCACCACAGATTCCAATTTTTAGGTTGGGTTTAACAGCACGACCTTCACGAACGGCGTGTTTCATCAAAAATCCAACGCCTACTTGATCGATCGAAACAAATGGATCAACTGGATAGATTTCGCGATTTACGTATTCGGGCAGAAAGCGTCCGGAATCATCACGGCTCAATCCTAATGTTGTTTGGGTTAAATCGTTAGTTCCAAACGAGAAAAATTCGGCAACGGTTGCAATTTCGCCAGCGGTAATTGCTCCACGGGGAACTTCGATCATCGTGCCAACTAAATAATTAAATTGAATACCAGTTTCTTGCATTACTTCTTGAGCAACACGTCGAACAATTTTTTCTTGGTCGGCCAATTCTTTTACGTTTCCGACCAATGGAATCATAATTTCGGGAAATACTTCTTGTCCAGCTTTTTTGACGTTGGCGGCAGCTTCGAATATAGCTCGTGCTTGCATTTCAGTAATTTCGGGATAAATTATACCCAAACGGCATCCTCGAAAACCTAACATAGGATTGAATTCAGCTAAAGCCTCAACACGTTCTTTAATCTTTTGTGGAGAAACTCCCATTGCTTTTGCCATTTCCTTTTGGCCTGCTTCGTCGTGTGGTAAAAATTCGTGTAATGGTGGATCTATTGTTCTGATAGTAACAGGGCGTCCATCCATAACTTTGAAAATACCTTCGAAATCTGCTCTTTGGAGTGGCAAAAGTTTAGCCAGAGCCTTTTTGCGGGATTCAACATCATCGGATAGAATCATTTCACGCATTGGACCAATTTTTCCTTCGCCAAAGAACATATGTTCGGTGCGAGTAAGTCCAATACCTTCGGCACCAAATGCTATGGCATTTGCGCTTTGGTCGGGTTGATCTGCATTTGTACGGATTTTAAGGCGTCGATATTCATCAGCCCATTTCATAATTTCATTGTACATTTGGAATACGGGTGCGTTTTCGGGTGCTAATGTTTTATTAATCAATACTTCGACAACTTCGCTTGGTTTAGTAGCAATGTTGCCTAAAATTACTTCACCTGTTGAGCCATCGATCGAAATAAAATCTCCTTCCTTAACGATAATATCCTTTCCTTCAACTTTGAATTGTCTTGCTTTATAATCAATATTCAAAGAACCACAACCAACAATACAAGTTTTGCCCATTTGACGAGCTACCAATGCTGCGTGGGAGGTCATACCACCGCGTGCTGTCAGAATACCTTCGGCAGCATTCATTCCAGCTATATCTTCGGGAGATGTTTCGATACGAACTAAAATCACTTTTTCGCCTTTCTTCGACCATTCGACAGCATCTTCGGCATTGAAAACAACCCGTCCCGAAGCAGCCCCTGGTCCTGCATTCAATCCTTTGGCAATGAGTTTGCCAGATTTTAGAGCTTCCGTTTTTGCTTTAACATCAAAAACGGGACGCAATAGTTGATTTAGTTGGTCTGGTTCAATTCTCAATAAAGCTTCCTTTGGAGTTATCCTATTTTCTTTCACCATATCATAGGCGATTTTGATTGCTGCAAAAGCTGTTCTTTTTCCAACACGGCATTGCAACATATATAAACGCCCTTCTTGGATAGTGAACTCAATATCTAATATATCGCGATAGTGATCTTCTAATATACGGCGGATGTTTAGCAATTCTTCGAAAGATTTTTTGTCCTTCACGGCCAATGTTGAAATTGGTTCAGGAGTACGAATTCCAGCAACGACGTCTTCGCCTTGGGCATTCATCAAATATTCACCATAAAATTCGTTTTCGCCTGTTGCTGCGTTTCGAGTGAAGGCAACTCCAGTTCCAGAATTTTCTCCTAAATTACCAAAAACCATTGCTTGGACGTTAACTGCCGTTCCCCAAGATTCAGGAATATTGTTGAGTTTGCGGTAAACTTTGGCACGTTCGTTCATCCAAGAACCAAAAACTGCACCAATTGCCCCCCAAAGTTGTTCCATTGGGTCTTCGGGAAAATCGATGTTCAATCTATTTTTTATGGCAGATTTGAATTCAACAACCAACTCTTTTAAATCATCGACGGTAAATTCAATATCGTGTTTGATACCGCGGGCATGTTTTTTGGCTTCCAAGATTTCTTCGAATGGATCAATATCATCTTTGGATTGTGGTTTAAGTCCCAAAACGACATCGCCATACATTGCAACAAATCTGCGATATGAATCGTAGGCAAATCTTTCATTTCCAGATTTTTTAATTAAACCTTGAACAGTTGTGTCGTTCAAACCTAAATTTAAAACAGTATCCATCATTCCTGGCATCGAAGCACGAGCACCAGAGCGAACCGATACTAATAGTGGATTTTCGGGATCTCCAAATTTTGCTCCCATTTCCTTTTCCATTTTGGCTAATGCTTCGTCTACTTGTTTTTTCAATGATTTTGGATAGGTTCGATTATTTTGGTAATAATAAGTACATACTTCTGTAGTAATAGTAAATCCTGGAGGAACTGGCAATCCCAAATTTACCATCTCTGCTAAATTTGCACCTTTGCCACCTAATAAATCTTTCATCTCGGCGGTTCCTTCGGCTTTCTTTCCACCAAAATAATAAACAAATTTGTCGGATTTGATTTTGGATTTCTTGTCGCCCATTTTTTCTCCTAATGAAATTAAAATACTATAAGCAACAAAATTACAAAAATTTTATGTAAGAATAATTAAAAACAGGTTATAAAACAAATTGGTTAATGAAAATAAATTTAAAGGGTAATTTTGAAATTACATATTATATTTGTATTTTTTACATTCTTACATTTTTACAAATTTCTTGGCTACATACCAACTGCCATCAAATGTTAATTTTACGATGTATATTCCCGATTGTAATTGCGATATGTCAAATTCTTCACCCGTGTAGTTGTTAATTTTTTGCTCTCGGCCATATATATCGAACACTTGTAAGTTAGTTAAGTTATAATAATTGTTCTGAATCCTTACTTTGTCGCTTGCGGGATTGGGATATAACTCTATTGCCTTCAAAGTTACTTTCTCGTTTTGCTCACCGACGCTCACAGGGTCGGTTTTAATCCTATATAATCCCTCTACTGTGCTTATATATAGATAATCTTCCACAGGTGTTATGTCAGTTATTATATTCCCGTCTAATTTTGGAGATAAGTTTATCCATTGATTGTTTTGTTCATCATACAGCACTAAATTTGATACTTTTTGATCGTAATCCAATATTAATAAAAATAGTTTTTGATTTAAATAAATAAATTTAAATTTGTCTGGACGGTTTTTGCCATTAATATACGGAACTATTGATTGAACAAAACTCCGACCAAAGTCCTTTGAAATGTATATTGGATAGGATAAACTTGTGTAAGAATCCACACCATAAATTATCACTGTATCCTTTGTTGTTACAGTTGAATAGATGATTTTGTAACTTAATGTGTCGGGTAATTTTAAATTCATCGACCTATCGTAATTCCACGACTTTCCATCATCGGTTGACTTAAAAACTGACATATCTGAATTTCTTATGCAAAAATATTTACCATCACGAACAAAGAAAAATTCACTTTTTTCGGGTAATTTCTTCAAAAACAATGAATCATACATTACCCAAGTTCGCCCCGTGTCCAAACTGTAATAAATATATTTCTGCTGAGGTGTTAGATAATATTCATAAAGAAAAAACAATGTATCTCCCCGCTCATACATATTCTTATCGTTATCCAAGAAAAATGCAGACACATCCGAATATTTTTCCCAACTATCGCCTTGGTCGTAACTTATATATGTCTTGTTGCTTCCTCGGTCAACTGCAAATAACCCATATTTGTTTTTATGAAATGTAAAGTTGTATGATTTACCTGTATAGGTAGTTTCTGTGTATCCCACCGAATCTATTACATATTTCCGTTGCCATGTTTTGCCTCCATCGTACGATTTCATCATCACATTATATAAATTTTGTCTTGGGGGCGTGATGTACTCATTGTTTCCAACTTTTACGATTTTTTTCCAAGGTCCTTCGTAAAAATAATCGGGAGAAAAATATAAACCGTGCTGACGCTCTTCCCAAGACTCTCCATCATCTGTTGAACCTAATATTCCTTTGAAGCTCACTGCTACCAATTCTCCGTTTATCGAAAATAATTGTCGTATTGTAAAATAATCTTTCCCAACTTTTTCCCAACTATTTCCATTATCTTTTGAACGAACTATTATTGGCTTATGATCACTACTATCGATTGCTTGGGCATATATCATCCCTTTATGTTCTATTAAAAAATCTGTATTGAAATTATCAAATTTATCATCTTCAATTTTTTCGTAACTGCCATCTTCTTTTGGTCGCCATAACGCAAATGCTGATAATATCCACAATTTCCCATTTATTTTAGCAATAGATTTTATTCCTCCTTGAATTTCCGGAATTTCCCGTTTTTGCCAACTCCAGCCGTAATCAGTGGAATAATAATAATACTTGAAGTAACTTGGTTTTGATGAATGATAAACTGTATAGACAATCCCATCAATGTAATAATAATCAAAATACTTTTCGTCGCTTGTTGTTTGGTAATCATTTGCAGCGGGTATTGTATCAAATTTAAATGTTTCATTAACATCATTTCCAATTCCCTTAGCTATACATGTCCTTCGCAATGTTGTATATTTTGTGGAATCTATCTTTTCCGTCCATATTAACCTAAAAATTAAAGTTGAATCTGTAACAATCATTTTATAGTTATCTATTGAAGATTGGGAAAAAGTCGGTCTAATGTGTTTAAATACTGTCCAGTTTTGTTTATCGGTAGAAATATAGTCAAAATTTATTATATATACATCTTTATATTTATTTATAAAAGAAACTTGTTTATATAAGAGATTTTGATTAACAGAATCAAAAAGTTTAAAAGGTTTCCACGATTTGCCATTATTGTTAGTATAAAATGTGTTTGCAGTGTATAAATACAAATAATTCTCCATTTGATTAACACGAGTACCCACAATAAAACCTTCCATTCCCGAAGTACAATTTTCCCAATTGTATATATTTTGGGAAAAAACAGGGTAAATTGAAATTAAAAGACCCAAAAAATGCTTTATAAAGTATTTCATAATTTTACTCCTTTTAGTTTTTTTTAGAGGAGGTCACAATAATTTTATTGTAACCTCCATTTGCAAAATATTATTGTTTACAAATTCTTTTTACAATAAACTATTCGCAAAGGGGCATACACCCCTCTTGATCATTTCTACATTCCAAAGTCCCAACAACATCTCTTCTTGTTAGTACGCCATTGTTATAGTAATAGATACAGCAACTTACAGTTGTGCCACAAGGAATTAACACTGCATTATGCAATGGGTCTGGTCCTAAATTGCCTTCCCATTTCCAACATATTGATGGTGTATAGATAATTGCTGTTCCGCCATTTTGCTGTGCAATTTGATTAGCGGCGTCGTCAAGTATATATCCCGATACAATCGGGTCATTGATTGCTGTCCCCGAACAACAGGAGCTATGGGAGTTCATTTCAATAGCAAAAAAAGCTACAAAGCAGAGCCAAATTACCACCTCCGGCAATTGCTTTGTAGTCTATCCACAATGAATTTCCACTCGCAGTTGTAAACAAATATTTTTCTCCGACAAAATTTATTTGAACAAATTGTTTTTTCTTTCTTTGGAATATTTGAATTAATCGTAGTTTCCGTACAATAAAAATAAATTTTAAGCGTCCCCATAAAGCCATAAAGCCATAAAGCCCATCCTATGCCCTTTTCAGAACTTATTCTCATTTCTCTATTTATTCCTGCCCATTTCATTTTAAAAATTATTTACACCTTTTTGCAATTTTTACAAAATCTAATACGTATAACAAGTGAAATCGAAAAAAATTACAAAAAAAGTGAAAATAATTTGGATTCTTTGCCTAACGGCTCAGAACGACAAAGCAACTCTATGTCATGTTTAACGAAGGCGAAGCATCATTAAAAAATAACCTTCCGAAGGTATTTAAGTACATTCGGAAGGTTTGATGTTTTATTTTGATTTTTTCTTATTTGATTATGATAATTGAATGGACCATTTGATTTTGTCCATCTTCGATGATTATGAAATAATTACCTGCTTTGAGTTTGTTGTCAAAACTAAAGTAATTTAGTCCTTCATTTAAATATCCTTGGAACAATATTTCGAGTGTTTGTCCCAAGGTGTTGGATAATTTTATCGAAACTTGTTTTTTGATAAAATTAGAGTTGATGATTAAATTAATATTTTCGTTACTTGGGTTAGGATATACATTGAGCGACAAGTTACGGATTAGGTGGTTGTCGGAGACCGAAACACCATTCTTGTCACCGGTTCCAACAAAATAAACGTGGAAATCCTCGCCACCTTCGTTTGTAGCATTGGTAAAGAAACCCAAGTCGGCAAAGTATTCTGCACCATCTGTGTAGGGCTTGAACGAAACTGGTATTTCGAGTTTTTTCGAAGGTTCAATAGTAATTGGAGTTCCATTCTCTATTTGTTCTGGAATTGAGAATACGTCTTCATCATTTGCAGAGAAGTAAATTTTGTTCAATCGCAAGTCTTTTTTGCCAATATTTAATATATCAAAAGTTTGTGTAAAAGTATGGAGGGGAACAACGCCAGGGAATTTGAGCGTATCGACCGATGCAGTTATGATTGCACCTTCGGATGGGGCTGGGGTCTTTCCGACTAAGCTAATAGTGGAAACGGGATTCTTTTTAGCATCAGATGTTATTTTCAAAGTGGCATTATAGGTCATTCCGTAGTCTCGCGGTGTATACTTAACTTGAAATGTGTATATTTTACCGGGTTGTACGACGATAGGATAATTCATAGTCTTTGGAAAATTAAACACCATACCATCGTTGGTAAGAAATTCGATTTTACTTACAATTAATGGAGCGGTTCCAGAACTTTCGAAAAATATATCCTTTATAACAGATGTTCCGATATCTACAACGCCAAAATCAAATGGTTCTTTTTGAACTGTAATTTCGGGACCAACCGGAGCATTTTTTCCACCAACACCCTTCAGTGTGATTACTCTGCTTGCTCCATTTATTGCTGTTGTCTCGAAAATTATTGCATCTTCGAATTCTCTTTCACCGTTTGGTCTAAACTTTATTCTAATTGAAGCAACTTGTTCTGGCTGTAATGTCAAGGGTAAAGTTGGTACATCCAACAAAGTGAATACACCTGGATCTTCATAACCATCCAAAGCAATTTTAGTAACTTGGAATGGTTGTCTACCGAAATTCCTAAAGCGCAATTCTTTAAATTTTTCCGATTCGGGTAGTGTTTCACCAAAGTTTATTTCCGTGGTTTCGAATTCAATGTATGGCACTGGCTTGGGCAAATCAATTGTGAACCAGTCCATTGTTTTTTGTTCGATATAATGAAATTGTGTTATTTCGGAGCCACCAGCAACATCGGGTGCAAGCGTCCACAAAGCAAGTTTTCCATCTCCAATTTTTCCACCAAGACCTACGAATCTTTGTCCCTTGTTAAACTTGAATATTGGAACTAACTTGCCCTCTTGATTTAAAGCATAAAATTCATCGATGAAAGCTGTTCCGACTATATCCGATGTTGCTTGTAATTGGAAAAAGTCTACTATATCTTGATAAATAATTGGATGTTTTGGTTCGACATTTCGTCCATAAGCAACATTACAGTAAATATCATATCCTTTGGTTGATGGGTGAGTTTCCTCTGTTCGGATATGGAATGGAATCCAAGTCTTTCCTCCTCCGCCCGAAATAGTGGTAATCATTGTCGATGAAGTATCTTTTTTCATTCCTAATGTTTTTGTAAGAAAATCTATAACAACTGGATCTTTACCCGCTTGTAGTTCTGGTAAATCAACAAATGCCCATAATATCATTCTTCGTCCTATAACTAATACTCTTTTGCCAGCCTCCAACATTTCTTTAATTTTATCGATTACTTTCATTCCTCCTTGGGTAGCGGTATTGAGCGGATATTCGCCTAATGGAAAGATTGCAACATCAAAATCAGTTATTTTATATTGAGAAAAAAATGCATCGCTGTACTGTGTTCTAAGCATAAACTTCTGATAATTAAAATCTTGGGAAGGATAGTAAGCATACATATCATAGTAGCAAAGTTCAAAAAGATTGGATATTATTGTGCCTTCGTGGTTTTTGTCTCCTTGAACAAAGTTATCGAATATAACGTATGGTGGCTTTTCTGCATTAATTTTTGGTAAATTAACATTTTTGGGTTCCGGCAATACAATTGATTTTGGTAAATTCAAACTACTAATGTCGATAGCAAATAAATTAATTGTGGCTATTATTGATAAAATTAACAAAGTATAAAACTTCTTCATAATATACTCCTAAATTTTGTTTGTATAAATATAAAACAACAAATTTAATAAAAAAGTTACAAAACAATGGTATGTTTTATTCTTTTGTCCAAATTCGAACATTTAAATTCAATTCATCAACAATTCCAATGGTATTGAGCAATATTTCGTAATATTCTTTTAATAATTCAAATTTAATTGTTTTGTGCATAATCTTTGGTTCGAATAAATTTTTTTTGTAAGGTATAGCAACATAGATTTGTGAATTTGCAAAACACAAAAAAACTTCCCGATTGATTCGGTTTCGGAATTGGACTATTCTGTTCATTAAAGATGTGGACAAAATATAGCGGGCTTCGATTTGGTCAGACGAAAATACTGCACAGATTTTTTCGAATTCGGGATTCTCCAATTTAACTAATTCACCATACACTGTATTTTGTTTTTCACCCAAAAAAAAGAGTTTTGCATAAGTCTTATCGTTTTTGTCGGGCAATACATAAGTTCGACCTTTAAAATGCTTATTGAAATCGACATTAATGAACAAACCTTTAAAAATATCCACGTAGTATGTACTTTTATCAGTTCTGCGTTTTTCTTGAACGTGGAGTTCCGAGAACCTTATTGGCGTTTTTCCAATAACACCTTCGACCAAGTCGTCTCCTTCATATTTATCAATACTATAATTTGGGAAAAAATTGGGAATTGTGAATAAACTTCGCTCTATAAATTTATTGGGATAATACTTTAAATTTGGGTCAATATACTCAATTATTTTTCGAATAACCCTTTCTTTGAAGATGTCCTTATACTTTTTTGCGGCACTAAAACCCAATCCCAAAAAGACCAAAATTGTTATTATAAAAAGAACAATAAATCCAATTATTAATCCTTGTAATGTATTGGAAAATCTGTCGAATTCGTGTTCGTAGAAACTTATCAGAATAAAAAATAAAGCTGCTAAAAGAATTCCGCTGATTGCTGTTAGAAAGAATTTGATTGCTTTTTGCCTGTATGGGTTTAGTTCTTTGTAAAGTTCGGAATTGGTATTGCTAAAATTCTCTAAATAAAATTGATAGAACTCATCAATTGAGTGCACGATTTACTCTCAGTTTTTGAATAATGATTTTACATCAACATTTTGACGTTCGGCTTCAGTAATTTCGAAAAGTGGACGCCTTGTAAAATTCATCATCCTTGCAAGTATATTGGATGGGAACACCTCTATTGCAGTGTTATATTCAGTTGTTACTGCATTGTAGGCTCGGCGACCAGCCGAAATTTGCTCTTCAACTTCGTTTAATGCTGCTTGTAATTGCAAAAAATTAGTGCTTGCTTTCAAATCTGGATAATTTTCCACTTGCACTTGTATTGAACGTAAAATGTTTGTAATTTGGTTGTTCAAATCTACACTTTCGCTTGGAGTTATGTTTCCCGAAATTGCCTTGGTTCGCAACTCTGTGATTTTAGTTAGTGTTTCTTTTTCGTGCTGCATATAATTTTGGACCGTTGCTACTAAATTGGGTATCAAGTCGTACCGTTTTTTTAGTAAGGCATCCAAACTTGCAAATACGTTTTCCACCTGGTTCCGTTTACGAATTAAAGAATTATACAACATTAGCGGAACAACGATAATAAAAATTATTGCAACGATTATTATAATAGTTGTCAAATCCATCTTTTGGCTCTCCTAATTGTTCAATAAAATTTTTATTAAATTATTAATATCTCGATTGTTTGTTTTTTTTACTAAAAGAAAAAAAACATTATCTTCAATTTGATTTAAACGAAAATCCAAATTAATGAATAAATCCGAAAATTCTATTATTGTTTTGTAAATTTTTAAAATATTTGGATTTATAAAAATCAACCCAGAGAGCGTTCTTAATTCAATGTCATTCTCGACGACATTCACAATTGTATCGTTATCTGTAAAAATGTAAGAATCTGAATTATACCTAACCACAAACTTGATTGAATTTTCTTGATTTAATAAAAAATCCATTACTTTATGATTTATCTTACTATTTTCGTTCAAATCAATTCTGAAATAATAAATTGTATCCAAATGAACCAACATTGTTTCTTTATGACCATTTCCTTCACTAATCAAGGTTATGTTCCCTTCAGGATTGAATAGCGAACGAAAGTAAATCAAAATTTTTTGTTCTTTTGCATATTTGATCATTTCGGGATAGAATAGTTTATTTCCGTATTTTGCGGCAATTTTTGCTTGATAATAAGACAAATTGGGTATTGGTTGTGCATTGGGATATACATTCGGGTCGATGTTAAACACACCTTCTACATCTGTCCAAATAGTGATTTCGTGGGCATCCAAGTATTGAGCAAACAGTAAAGCAGTTAGATTGGAACTTTCGTAGCCCATTGTGGTTATTTCGCCATCTTGAGTGGACCCTATGAATCCTTGTGTTAACACGATATTCGAATTATTAAACAAAGGAAAAACCTTGTTTTTAATATTTTGATTGATAATTTCGTTGATTGGATTGGCTTTGCCAAATTTGTTGTCTGTAATAATTATCTCATCTGCATTTATTAATGAAAACTTGATGGAATTATCGTTAAGAAATGATACGAATATTTGTGAAGAAATTTTCTCGCCAAAAGCCAGAACTCTATCTCGAATTCGTGGAGTAAGCTCGCGAACAATGTAAATATTGCGAATAAAATTGATAATATCTAAAAAGTGGCTTTCGATAATCGATTTGCATTCTTGTTGAATTGCGTTTGTATTGATAACTAATTCGATTAAATTGATGATGAACATTTGCAGTTTTTCCAAAATATCCAATGCTTTGTTCAATTTTCCTTTTTCGGCTAATTCTGCTGCTTCGTCCAGCCGTCGGGTGGTTTTGCCCAAAGCAGAAACGACTATCAGGGTAGGAGTTGAAATTTCTCTTACAATGTTCAAAAAGCTTTCGAATGCTTCTTTGGAATTAAAATTGGAACCGCCAAATTTGAAAATCGTCATTTTTTTCTTTTATTTTTTTATAAATACAAATTTATTCATAATAAACTTGTTTTTGATAATTTTGAATAAATTAACTCAAGAAGTATATGGAAGAAGTTATAGGTGTTTCGCTTGGAGCTGCAAGTATTAAATTAGTTAAAGCCAAATTTAATTTTAAAAATTCAATCGAAATCATAGAAGTCAAAATCATAAATCATCAAGGAAATCCACATAAATATTTCAAGGAACTCATTGAAATAACAAATACAGAACGATATCCAATTGTTGTTACCGGAAGGAAATTCCGTAATTTGGTTAAATTACCGAGCATTTCCGAAGCTGAAGCAACGGAAAATGCTTATCAATTCCTGCGCAATAAATACCCAAATATTGTATCGATAGCATCGGTTGGTGCTGAATCTTTTATAGTTTATTCACTTGACGAAACGGGACATATAATTGATGTAAGAACCAAAAATCAGTGTGCTTCGGGTACGGGCGAATTTTATTTGCAACAACTACGACGAATGGATTTAACAATAGACAAAGCAATACAATATAGCATAAAATGTAACCCACATAGAGTTTCGGGACGATGCTCGGTTTTTGCAAAATCGGACTGCACACACGCCTTGAATAAAGGTATACCAAAAGGTGAAGTAGCAGCCGGATTGTCGCTAATGATTGCCGACAAAATTAAAGAATTGTTACACAAGGAAAAGGATGGACCTAAGTTGATAGTTGGTGGTTTATCACTTAATTCAGCAATAATGCAACTTGTATTGGATGAATTCGATATTATAATTCCCGATGAAAGTAATTATTTTGAGGCTTTGGGTGCTGCAATATTCGGATTAAAACACCAAACAGAAGCCAATTATGATTTGGATAATATTTTTGCAGAAAACCAAAGCTCTTTTTCTTTTCACCAACCTTTGTGGAATTATCAAAATTTAGTTAAATTTCATTCAGATACTCAAATTCCTATACAACCAAGTAAAGAATTAATTCTTGGATTAGATGTTGGTTCCACAACTACAAAGGCTGTTTTGTTGGATACATCAACAAAATCAATCGTTGCAAAAGTTTATTTATACACTCACGGCGATCCAATTGGAGCAGCCAAAAAATGTTATCAAGTATTGTTGGATCAATTACCCGAAAATTCTCGAATAATTGGGTTGGGCACCACGGGTTCGGGACGTCATATTGCCGGATTGCACGCCCAAACTCCATCAATTTTCAACGAGATAATTGCCCACGCTACAGCTGCAATTCATTTTGATCCCGAAGTTGATACGATTTTCGAAATTGGTGGACAAGATGCAAAATATACTTACATCATCAACAAAGTGCCCGCCGATTATGCTATGAACGAAGCTTGCTCTGCGGGCACTGGTTCATTTATCGAAGAATCTGCTTTCGAAACACTTGGCTACAAAGTAGAAGAAATCGAAAGTGTTGCTCTAAAAGCTAATAATCCACCAAATTTTTCGGATCAATGTGCTGCATTCATAAGTAGCGACATCAAAACTGCATTGCAAGAAGGAATTTCCAAGGAAAACATCGTTGCCGGATTGACTTATTCAATTTGTATGAACTATATTAATAGAGTGAAAGGTAATCGCCCAGTAGGAAACAAAATATTGATGCAAGGTGGAGTATGCTACAACAAAGCAATTCCCATAGCAATGGCTGCACTAACCGGCAAACCAATTATAGTTCCACCCAACCCCGGATTGATGGGAGCATTTGGAGTTGCCTTGGAAACTTTGGAAAAAATTGAACTTGGACTTTTGGAAAAGAAAGAATTCGATTTGAAAGAACTAATTAAACGAAATGTTGAACACCTTGAACCCTTTGTTTGCAAAGGTGGTAAAGAAAAATGTGACTTAGGTTGCGAAATTAATTTGATCAAAATAAATGATAAAAAGTATCCATTTGGTGGTGCTTGCAACAAATATTACAACTTAATTCAAAATAAAAAATTTGATACCACTAAATTCGATTTAGTTAAAATCCGAGAGAATATTATTTTCGAAAAATATACACCACAAATAATTGATAAAAGTAAATTAACAATAGGTATAAATAGTTCTTTCCATACAAATACAATATACCCCTTGTTTTATGGTTTCTTTACCAAACTTGGTTTTCGAGTTGTTCTTTCGGATAAATTCGACGAAAGAGGTTATCAAAGGGAAAACACCTCTTTTTGTTTTCCTGCACAACTATCGTTGGGATTGTTCCAAAATTTATTAGATAAAAATTGCGATTATTATTTCCTGCCTAATATTTACGAAATGTATGTTAAGGGTTCCGAAAACGACAGATTGGACTTTAATTCCACTTGTGTTTTTGTTCAAGGTGAGCCACTGTTTTTAAAACAAGCATACAAAGATTATAACTTGGAAGGCAAATTATTGATGCCCAAATTTAACTTTGCAAAAGGTTGGCAAACGCAATTACAACAATTCACCGAAGTTGCTAATCAAATAGGTATATACGACAATGAACTAATCAAAGAAGCATATGATTACGGTTGCGAGCTATTGAAAAAAGTTGAGGACGAATTGCAAAGCATTGGTCAAAGATTTTTAAACGATTTGGAATCAAATCCAAACGAATTTGCTATTGTGTTGATTGGTCGTAATTACAATTCTTTCAGTGAATTTGCAAACAAAGGAATACCCCAAAAAGTTGCATCAAGGGGTATAACAATAATTCCTTATGATATGTTGCCCTATCAAGACGAAGAATTTCCCGATTCGATGTATTGGGAAGCTGGGAAAAAGATATTGAAAGCAACCAATTTTGTGAAAAAGCATCCACAACTTTATCCACTATACATAACTAATTTTTCGTGTGGACCAGACTCACTAATAATCACAACATTTAGGGAAATGATGTCCAACAAACCAAGTTTGACATTAGAATTAGATAGCCACTCTGCTGATGCTGGGATCAATACACGATTAGATGCATTTATCGATATAATCCAAAATAATCGCAAAGCTGCCAAAGTTGTTGCTAAAAACGGCAATTTAGATTTTAAAATATGCGATTTGGTCAGCATAAATGGATTGGGTTACATTATCACGCCTGATGGTAAGCAAATAGCATTGAATAATCCAAATGTAAAGTTATTGATACCTTCGATGGGGGATTTGGCAGCACCACTTTTTGCAGCTGCACTTCGCAGTTTAGGTTTTAATGCCGAAGCCTTGCCCGAAGCTACACATAGAACACTACAATTTGGTAGATCTGTATCTACTGGCAAAGAATGTTTGCCACTGATTTTGCTTGCGGGTGGGCTTATTGAGTGGATGCAGGATAATTGGAACGGACGGGATTATGTGGCATTTTTCAATGTTCAAGGTGCAGGAAACTGTCGATTGGGTCAGTATCCTGTTTTTTTGCGGCATCTAATTCGTCGAAAAAAATGGGATAAGGTCGCCCAAATGACTTTGATGAACGAAGATGGCTTTGCTGGTTTTGGCGAGGATTTTGCTGTCCGAGGTATACAGGCAATAATGGCAAGTGATGTTTTGGATGATGTTCGTTCGGGGATAATGACATTGGCACAAAATCCCGAACGAGGTTTGGATTATTTCAATAGTCAATTCAAAGAATTAGTCGAAATAATGCAAGATGAGCCTAAGTATTTTATCGAGGCTCTAAAAGAATTTGCTGTAAGGATCAAAAAAAATGTGCCACGAAAGAAATCTATCGAAGATGCAGATTATATAGCAATATTGGGCGAAATCTATGTTCGTAGAGATGGATTTTCCCACAAATGGTTAAACAAATATTTTGCCAAACGTGGTTTTATTGCCAAAATTGCTTATATAACAGAATGGATATTTTACGTTGATTATTTGATTGATAAACATTTACTTGAACCTGAGGAATCATTTAGAAACAAAATCGAACGACGAATCCGACATAACTATATGAAGCGATTGGAAAAGAAAATCAAAAACATTATGACCAAAACTGGATTTTATAAATACGAAGGTAACCACATTAAAAAGATAATGAATAATTCTTCACATATAATCCCACTTGATTACAAAGGCGAACCTGGAATTGTTTTGGGTGCTACTTTAACTCACGGCTTGACTGATTATGCTGGTATTATCAATATTGGACCATTTGCTTGTATGCCCACGCGCATAACCGAAGCGATTGCCTTGCCCGAACTTACTGTTGAAGGAAAAGAAAAGGCTATGCGTAGCAGTGATCCATTTTACAAAATGTCGGATTATTGGAATGGAAAGATGCACATTCCATTTTTAACAATCGAAACGGATGGCAACCCATTTCCACAACTAATCGAAGCAAAATTAGAAACATTTGTATTACAAGCAAAAAGAGCAGCTCGACTGATGAAACAAACTACAAAAAGAAATACCATATATCAAGATAATTTGGTAGATAAAAATTAAAATCTTTTCAAAACAAAATAAGACAAAAATCATTTGGATTTTTGGCAAAATTTTTGTAGTTTAATTTACGAAAATAAATTAGAAAAAAATAGGTTTGTTATGATATGCTTATTAACATCATCGAGAAGAGATTTAATATTGTATTTTAGGGTGATTTTATTTGGTTTATTACTCTTATCCACACCAAATGTTTCGCAAGCACAAAAATTTGAGAATAAGAATAATATTCAAGCTGCTTGTCTTTGGTTAAAATTAAGCAATGTACCTGCTATAGATGAAATCAGTAAAATCATTCAGTTTTCGGATGGAAAAGTGTTTGTAGCAACCAAGAAATTTGGTGTATATCTATCCAATAACGACGGAAAAAATTGGATGAACTACAACGATAATTTAACAAATTCTCGAGTTTACGACCTTGCTTACAATAGTAATGGATACCTGTTTGCAGCAACCGATAGTGGTGTATTCCGTCGTCAGGTAGGTCAAACTTTGTGGCAATGGTATGGCAAAGGATTAACGAATCTAAAAGTTAGGGCGATTGTCACTAAACAATTCGATGGTCTATCGTGTGGTACCGAAAATGGCTACTTTATGTGGAACACGAACACAAACCAATGGGTGGATTCAAGCACAAATCTAACAAACCGAAATATTACTTGCCTTACTGTTACTGGAAACAATTACGTTCTGGCCGGAACAAAAGGGAATGGAATGCAACGAAAGGTTGACCCAGCACCTTGGTTTTCGATTAATACTGGTATAACCAATCCAAACATCAATGCCGTAGTGAGTTATCAAACAACTTTTGCTCTTGCTGCCTCGGATAGTGGCTTGTTTTATACATCAACGAGTGGATCGGCTTGGTTTCGTCGTAATAACATTCCTTTGGTTAAATATATTTCTTTGGCACATAACAAAATAAACAATTGGCTAGCTGTTGGCACAACTACAGGAAATGTTTACATATCAACTAATTACGGAAATAATTGGCAACTAATTAGTGCAGGATTGCCCAATAAACCAATCACCGCATTGTGTTTTTTAGAAAACGGTAGTTTGCTTGCTGGAACTAATACTGGTGATATTTATCAACTCTCACCCTGCGATGTACCACTTTCATATGTAGACATATTAAATCCCAAGCCAGGCGATATTTATTTTGCGAATAATATTGTTCCAATTTCTTGGCTTTCGTCAGGTGTTACCAACGTGGATATTGATTTCTCTTTGGATAGTGGATTGACCTATTCTAACATTGCAACAAATTTAAATACAAATTTAGGCTCCTATGATTGGACAGTTCCATCGAATGTTATTACAAATAAGGCGTTAATTAGAGTTAAAAGTAGCAATTCGTCGATATCTGGTTATTCGGGTGTGTTTACGATTATTGATTCCAATTTAGTTACTCTGAACATAACTCAGCCAATTGGTGGCGAGATATTTTTATCTCAAAAGAATATTTTGGTTAAATGGACCTCTTCCAATTCCCAAACACTCGACATACTATTTACTGATGATAATGGAATTACTTGGCAAACCCTTGCAAGCAATGTTCCAAGCGTACTTGGTGAATATGGCATCACTTTACCAAATGTTAATAGTAAAAATTGCCGCATAAGAATTGTGGATGGAATTTTTAAATCAAGATGGTCAACTACTGACGTGTTCGAGGTTTTGGACAAGCAGCAATTTTCATTAAATATCTTGACTCCATATTCAGGAGAGCAATGGCAAATAAATAGTCAGCAAACAATCACTTGGCAATCAACTGGATTGACAACAATTCACATAATGTTATCGACCGATGGCGGACAAAATTGGACTATTTTAGCTTCGAACGTAAATGCAAATGCCCAAAAATACATTTTCACGGTTCCTCCAACTCCATCACAATCCTGTAAGATAAAGTTAGTTTCAACACAATTTCCAAATGATTTTTCTTCTCAAACATTTGGATTATTTACGATAATTGGTTTACATCTTCTCGCTCCAAATTCGGGCAGTTATATGGCAGATATGTTATTGCCTATAACTTGGGAAACTATTGGAACATCAACTATTAGGATATCTTATACAATCAACAATGGGTTGGATTGGATAGTAATTGTTGATAATTATCCGGCGTTGTCGGGTGTTTATTCTTGGAGAGTTCCCAAAACTCCATCCAATCAATGCAAAATTAGAATTATGGACACTAAACAATCAAGTATATACGACGAAAGCGACTCTTTGTTTGCCATTAAGGGATTGCAATTACTTTCGCCTATTGGTGGTGAAACTCTTTATGTTGGACAAAAATTTAAAATTAAATGGGATTATTTAGAAACCAACTTAATAACAATAAAGTTTTCGACCAACGGAGGCATTAACTGGCAAACAGTTGCTTCGAATGTCCCAGCTAATGTCAAAGAATACGAGTGGACAGTTCCAAATCTTCCAACAACCAATGCAGTTATTGGAATCTTTGATATGTCCAATTCTTCATTTAACGATCGAAATTCCAAACCATTCTCGATTATGGGCAACGGAATTGTGTTGTTATCTCCTAATGGTGGCGAAATTATTGATGCAAATAATTTGACTACTATCACTTGGACATCAATTAATTCCCTAAAATTGAATATAATGCTTTCGCTCGATGGAGGTAAAACTTGGCAAACGATTGCTGATTCGGTCAATTCTAATTCTTTCCAATACGAATGGTTGGTGGTCGATACTACAACAACCGAAGCAATGCTGAAATTGGTAGATTCTTATAATCCTTCAATTGCAGATGTTAGTGATGAATCATTCAAAATAAGGAAAGCGAATACTCCTTTTCCACCACCGTCGGATTGGTTTGTGATTTCCCAAACTGGCGACAATGCTCTTATAATTGTTCCTGATACGATTAATCCAAAAGTTGGCACTCGTAAGCTTCAAACTGGAGATTACGTCAGCGTTTGGTTCAATCGCAATGGCGTATTGGTTTGTGGTGGCTTAAGTAAATGGATTACCTATAAAAATTTATCCTTGACCGTCTGGGGCGATAATCCATATACCGAAGAAAAGGATGGATTTTCTACAAACGAAAATTATATTTATAAAATTTGGGACGGACAGAAAGGTATCGCTTATTTTGCCTCTGCTCGATATTCCAATTATACCGGAACTAATGGAAATACCTTTTCACCTAACAAAATTAGTTATGTTTCTTCGCTTTCGAGTTCGAACAATCTAAATATTACTTTAAATCGTAATATTATAAACCTGATTTCATCCAATGTAGTTCCCGATATGCCTGCCATCGAAGGAATTTTTGCAAGCGTAACTTCAAATAATTTCTTAAGATATGTCCAAGATCAATGGGGACAAACTTATTTTCCATCCCACAATATCAACCAAATTGGAAATTGGAATGTAAGAACAGGATATCAAGTTGTAACCAACAATAATTATGTCTCCCAATCCTTTACGATAACTGGCGAAATTATCGAACCAGAAAAATATCCGCTCGATTTTGTTGCTCGTCAGTGGTATATTATCCCATTCTTACCTATGTATTCTATGCGTACAACAGATGCATTTAATTCAATTTCATCTTCGATTCTCCTTGTTAAGGACGAAAACGGCAATAGTTATATTCCTGGAACAAATACCGATAACATAAAAGTATTGCAACCAGGAAAAGGTTATAAATTGATAACGCGTCAGAATGTAACATTCATTTATCCTAATATTAATTTCTATTATGGTTCGATAGCTAATACGGATTTCACATTAGACGAGCCAGAAGTGTTTAAACCAAAACACACTCAAACTGGTTTTAGTGCAAATATATCGGTCGAACTCATCGATTTAGATAAAATCGCAGGCGAATTGGGAGTAATGAATAAAAATGGAGAAATAGTTGGCTCGGCAATTATCAGTAATCCATTAACTTCAATTACAATTTGGGGTGATAATCCATTAACCAATGATGTTGTCGAAGGAGCAAGTAGTAACGAAGAATTAAGTTTAGTTCTTTTCGATAAAAATAAAAACATCCAAATTCCATTGGAAGTTCAGAAAATTATTAATATCGTGAATGGAAATCAAGTTGACAAGTTAACATACACAAACGATGGATTCTTTTATGTGCAAGCAAAAGTCAGTGAACCTAATTCAGTAAAATTAAATGATGGAAATTTATTTGAGATTTATCCTAATCCTACAAATTCATTCATTCACATAATGATTAATGATAATTTATCAAATGCATCGATAAAGATAATCGACGAATATGGACGGAAAGTGAAAGAATTCCTTACATCACAAATTGGATATAATTCATTTGATGTATCCGAACTAAATGCTGGTGTTTACATTATCCTCATCGATAATGGATTAACTACTAAACAAAGCAAATTTGTGAAATTGAATTAAAATTACTGTATATAGTTCCAAAACATCGGATTTAATAGATAAATCCGATGTTTTTTTATTTAGATGTTTCGCCTTTCGGCTCAACATGACAAGTTGTGGGTAAATGACAAAATTATGGTATAATCACTATGTTATTTCCCGTAAGTTATACTAACGCACATCGATTTTTTGCACAGATAATAACTTAATTATCTAATTCTTCGAACGAAAGATCCATTAATGGGTAATTGTTGCCAGCCTTGATAATCAAAATGCCACAATTCAGTTGGTTAGTAGTAAATCAAAAGTGGGACAAAACTCCAAACAGCAAAGTTCTATTATCAAGGACTTCCTTGGGTAAGTTTGGGTAATCAGGGTTAGCTTTTTTGGTAAAATTATCGAATTGTGTTGGCATTGCAATTTCTTTTCGAGACGACAAATTAATCAAAGTCAAATCAATGGCAGATCCCCGATTATGTCGCGACCTTAATTGCAGATTAGCAACAAAATTAGTATCTGGATAAACTTCATAGTACCATAAAGTTGTAAAATAAGGACGGTATGCGTCATAAATTTCTTAGCACAATCCTATTTGGTTATTAGTATTAATATTTTTTTAGTTTGTTTTAGTGTAATCAATTTCGGAACCCAAAACGCTGTGTGGTATTAGGTATACAGCCAATAAAACAATGGCTGCGATGATTGCCCATTTTTGGTCTGATGGATTTTTCTTTAATTTCCAGATAGCAACTGCCCATGCAATGAATGCTGCCAATGTTTTGTTATCTGTTAAATCGTGTCCGAAAGGCCATCCAGTCCAAAATGCTCCAAAAGCGTAGTTTTGAACCATTGGTCCTAAAATCAAGCCACCTATGGTCAAGAAAATCAATGTCCAAAGTGATAATATAAATGTATTTTTTCCTTTAGCAAAAGCTTCCAATCCAGTGCGTAACGAAAATACCATTGCCAGAAACATTGCAATAATATGGGGTATTAAAACAGTTTGAGGTACAACTCCTTTAAAACGAATAATTACGGGTTCGTCGGTTAGCCAATAGTTTTTTCCATTTTGATCCAACAGTGCAATTTGATATATTACCTTTCCAGCGGGAGGTTGTTCTGGTATGGAAGCATAAAGATAGTTTCCTTGGCGTCGAAGCTGTTGAACGGACCATTCATCATAGCTTTTGTATCTTTTGAACTTCATATAACCATATATATTTGGATTTTTTACTTCGATTTTTATTAAATCAACACCCGACCCATCGTGACTACGAGGTAAGGAATATTTTATCTTTTCGCCTTGTATTTCGATTTTTCCCGAAACGGGATAGGTTGGTCCAGTAACTCTTTGATAAACTGCAACAGCTCCCATCAAAATAAAAGCAAGAACCCATAAGATAATTGATTTAGTGAGCGACATAATTTCTCCTATTTTATATTTAATATTTTATCATAATTTTCGAAAGTATTAATTGCTGTTTTCATTGTTTTGTCGGCATCTCGAAAAGCACATTTGTATACATTATCTTGCCATAATAAATATCCCAAAAGTGACTTAATGTAAGTTTTAAAGTATTCTTTGTCTTGCTGGAAATAATTTTCGTTCCAAATGTTCCTTTTGAGCGCAAATTGCTTGAATAATTGTAACATCTCATCGTTAATTGAATAATTGACGACAAAATTAACAAAATTGTTTTTATATTCACTAACAAAATAATTTTTCCTAGCTAAATATTGATCCATTGCAAACTCCAAAAATATTCCCTTTTGGATTAAAACACGAGTTAATGTATTCATCGTATCGTTTTGAACTGCGACATCGGGCAAGATACCACCAATCGATATTATTGCTCTGTTATTTTTGGTAGTATAAGTTCGAATGTTGTGCGGTGGAATTTTGCTTAGTTGTTCTTCGATTTCCTTTCGTCGTTTTTCGTCCAATGTTAATTGCGAAGCTGGATCTAACTGTATCTTTTGGGCTGTATCCAGATTTTTTTGTATTGCTCGTCCAGATGGGGTGAAATATTCAGCGACAGTAATACGAAAGCCAGTGCTATCGGGCAATTTCCACATTTTTTGGATTGTTCCCTTGCCGAATGATTGCTCGCCAACAATAACGCCTCGATCGTTGTCTTGGATTGCGCCAGCAAATATTTCCGATGCCGAGGCTGATTGTTTGTCGATAATAACTACGATTTTGTTCCTTTTGTAAATACCCTCTTTTGCACTATAAATAGTCGTATCCAATTCTGGCATTTTGCTATTTATTTCCAATAATTTAGTATTTTTTGGAAAAAATAGGTTTAAACAATTTATCGCACTTTCGACCACTCCACCAGCATTACCTCGTAAATCTATGATTATGTCCTCCATACCTTGTTTTTTTAGTAATTCTAATGAATTTTCGAGTTCTTCGTCGGTGTGATCGGAAAAATAAGATATTTGTATATAACCAATTTTTGTGTTTGGAAAGACAAAAGTTGCGGGTACTGTTGCTGTAGTAAAATCATTAACTTTGACAAAAAACTCACGCAATTGCCAGTTATTTTCGGAAAATCTACGGACAATTAGATGTAAACTTGTGCCAACTGGCCGTTTGATCAAACTATCAGCATATTGTTTTAATTTACGGACAACCGATATTCCGTCCACAAATAGCAATTTATCCCCAACCATCAAGCCAACACTATCGGCAGGTGATCCCTTAAGTACTTTAACTATGGAAAGTGTGTCGTTGAGTAAGGCTAAATCGATACCAATTCCATAGGATGTCCCACGATTTTGTTCATCAATTTTTAAGTATTCTTGTTTGTTGAAATATAAGCTTTGGGGATGTACACTGGTAAATAACTTCGAGAATGCTTGATCCGAGACTTTATTGATGTCGAATGTATCCAAGGAATAATTATAAAGCATTTCCAAGAAATATTTGTATTTGTTGGCTTGATAATTAATTTTATTTTGAGTTATTGAGTCAATTTGAGATAATAACTGGCTTACACCAAAAAATGTAAAAACTAAAAAAAAGGTTTTAAATTTCATTAATTTTTGTAATTTTAACTTTGTCAATCTACATTTCTATGAAAAATAAATCAACGAAAATATCCGAAAAAGATTTACACTATGCCTTAAAAATTTATTTATCCGACCCAAGTAAAATTTATCAATTAACTGATGGGCGAAATTTTCAAATCCTATCTATGGGACGAATGAATGTACACGAAGGACCGGACTTCTTGGATATTGCTCTTTTGATTAATGGGAAAGTTGTAATTGGCAACGCTGAATTTCATTTTAACTCGAGTGATTGGAACAATCATCAACATCAAAATGACGAGCGTTATAATTCTGTGATATTGCACATAGTTTGCAATGATGATGCCCAAATAGACGCATCATTTGGCACATTGATTATCGATAAGAATATTTTACTTGAGTTGAGCGAAAAATATAGTCAACAAAACGAAACATTCGTTGATGTTCTTTCCACCGAGGAATTACAAAATTATGCTTTGATAAGGTTGTTGCGATTCACATCTAATGCACAAAAGATAGTAAACTCAAATAATTTACGGGATAGTATAAAAATTCTTACACAAATGTTCCTTAATCGATATTTGGAAAAGCGACATCGACGAATATATGACAAAGACAAAATCGAAAAGATTATTAACTCGATTGCTGCAAGTGGAATGGTGGATTTTGTTGATAATATAAAAAACAACGAACAGATTTCGATTGCCGACGAAATGATCAAATTAATGAAAATCAAAATTGCTGACGAAGGCTTAGCAATGAGACGAGAGATAATACTGAATGTTGTGTTGCCACTTGCACTCACCCAAGCCGACGAAGCCAAAAGAATTAACTTATTTGTTTGGTATTGGAGTACACGTTCTGCTCACTCCTATGGAATATTGAGGAGAAAGTTCCCAAATATTCCACAAAATTTTATCTGGCAACAACAAGGAATGTTGGAATTTTTAAGGGAAATTGAACACCGAAATTTAAATATTTCCGAAGCAATCAATTCCTATGGTATTGGAAGTGTTTTGTCGTTTCTAAAATGGGGGAATATAAATGAATAATAATTTCCTATTATTTAAATTCAACCAATATGAGAGAATTAGTATGAAACTGAATTTAATACTTTTGATGACAGCTGTATTTTTTTTATTTAGTTGCAATAGCGAAGAAGATACAGAGAAATTGGAAGAAACATCGTTAGAAGATGTTCTCGAAAAAGGAGAATCTATCAATAATAACATAAAAAAAGCCGAGCAAAAATGGGAAATGCGCCGCCAAAAAGGTGACACTTTACCAATTGATTACAAAATGCTAATTGGTATAATGCCTGATATCAAAGGCTATACAAAGCAACAGCCCGAAGGAATGAATATAGTTACCAATGGAACAAGTTACTCGTCTGCAATTCAACAATATAATGGTTCGAATGGTGAAATCAATATATCGATATTCGACTATAATGGCGAAATTAATATGCTGACCGCAGCATCGGGTTGGAAAGCAACAAAAATCAAAGTAGAAGACGAAGAGGGATTTCATTCATCCGAACCCTATTATGGTTTTAAAGATACTTGGATTTATACTGAATACGACAAGATTAATAAAAATGCAATAGTCATATTGGCTATAAATGATAGGTTTATTCTCTCCGTTAATGCAAATGGACAAGACAATGTGGACTTTGCTAAAAAAATAGCCGAGCAAATATTAAGCAATAACAAGGATTTATTTTCCAAATAATAAATTTTTAAAGACGTCAACTAAATTTTCCACGAGATACTTTTTGTAATTGTTGTGATTGCAGATGAAATATAATCGCCAAAGAATTGGTTACTTGGAAGGCATAATATCAATCTTTGTAAATTTAATTTTATTTATATTCAAATATTGGGTTGGTATTGTAACTGGTTCGATAGCTTTAATTGCTGATGCTTGGCACACTTTAAGTGATTCCATTTCATCATTGGTATTGATTGCTGGAATCAAAATATCGGTTCGCAAACCTACAAAAAAACACCCTTTTGGATTTGGCCGCGTAGAGCAAATTGCTGCAATTTTCATAGCGTTCATTCTTGGAATTGTAGCCTACGAAATTATTAGAGAATCCGTCGAACGCTATTTGAGTAATGAATCCACAACATATGGTTCAATAGCAATTATTGTTACAATTGCATCAGTTATTATAAAAGAGGCATTAGCACAATTTTCGTTTTGGGCTTATCGCAAAACAAATTACATCACTTTACGTGCAGATGGCTGGCACCATCGTAGTGATGCACTCTCTTCTGTAGTGGTTCTTGTTGGAATATTCTTGCGACCTTATGCTTGGTGGATTGATAGCTTGCTGGGCATTATTATCGGTTTTATGCTTTTCTATACGGTATATGATATTGCCCGAGATGCAATTGAGCGGTTAATTGGATTGGAATTGCCCGAAAAATTGATTGAAGAAATAAAACAAATTGCTGCTCAAAATTATGATGGAGATCTTCGATTGCATCATTTTCACATTCACAATTACGGTCAACACCAAGAATTAACATTCCATATGAAATTCAAAGAATCTACAACAGTTTATGATGCACACGAAATTGCAACTAAAATCGAAAAACAAATCCACGAAAAATTAAATATCGAGTCAACTATCCACATCGAGCCTTTAAATAATTCCAAACCAATCTGTAATTAATGATTTTTTTTATGTAAATTTGAAATTTATTAACAATAAAGTATGAAACTTTTTTTTCGCTATTTATTATTATTATTGATAATTGCAACCATAGTTTTAGTAACTAATTGCAACCGTAAAAATGGAAATGACAACACAATAAGATTTTGGCATTTTTGGAGCGAGCCCTATCAAAAGGTTGTGTTAGACTCAATAATCAAAGTTTTTGAGGAACAAAACAACTGTAAAGTTGAAGTAACAGAACTTAGCTGGAACGATGGAAAAACAAAATTAATGGCAGCATTCAATTCCAACACCGCACCAGACATTTTGGAACTTGGTTCGGATTGGGTTGCTCAATTTTCGTCAGCGGGAGTTTTGGCCGAGCTTAACAAAGACAGTGTGGAATTCGGAAAATTTGTGGATTTTTCCCAAGCACCTTGCTTTTGGAATAATCAGATTTATGCTTTGCCTTGGATTGTAGATACAAGAGTGCTTTTTGTCAATAATGATTTGCTAAAACAAGCTGGAATCGAAACCCGTTGTCCGGGCTCTTTCGAAGAAATTTTGGATCAAGCAAGTAAAATTAATTCAATCAAAGGAGCGTATCTATTTGGAGCGAACACCAGTGATGCTCATCGATTGTACAAAAAATTACTGACATTTTTCTGGACTTTTGGTGGTGACATTTTGGATTCCACCGGTAATTTTGTTATCAATTCCTCGCAAAATATTGCTGCTTTGGATTTTTATGCTCAACTATGTCGGAATGGTTACCTTGAGACCCAACGGCAAATCGACGCAGCTTTTTCCCAAGGCAAAATTGCATATTGGATTTCGGGCGGTTGGTTAATCGAAAAAATTCAAAACGAAAATCCAAAATTAGATTATCAAGTTTGTTTGATACCTTCGATTCGCGGAAAAACAGGTGTTTCGTTTGCTGGTGGTGAATATCTTGCCCTTAATGCAAAGAGTAAAAAGCACGATTTAGCTTTGAAATTTATTAAATTTATGACAGATGGCAAAAATTCAATTGAATTCTGTAAAAAAATCAACGAAGCTGGTTTTCCTGCCGACCGAAATTATTATAAAGATCCAAATTTTTTAAAAAACCCCAAAAAAATTGTTTTTGCAAATCAGTTGGAATATTCCAAAATGACTCCAATTCATCCCAAGTGGTTGGATATCGAAGAAATTATCGAATTTGCTGCTACTAAAGTTATTTACGGCGAAATGGGTGCCCAATCTGCACTCATTATGGCACAAGAAAAAGTATTATTGTTAAAATAAAGGAGGTTATTATGTCATTACCATTACGCGTTGCTTTTTTATGGCATAATCACCAACCCTATTACGAAAAAGATGGCGAATTCATTCTTCCTTGGGTTCGCTTCCATGCTGTTAAAGATTATTTGGACATTCCTTTGATTTTAAATGAATTTCCTAATATAAAACAAAACTATAATATTGTTCCATCCTTGATGCTTCAAATTGAACATTACATTTCTGGCAATTTTAATGATCTCATACAAAGATTAACTTTAGTTAGACCAATAAATTTATCCAACGAAGAAAAAGAACAAATCCTAAAATTGTTCTTTTTATGTAACGAAAAGAATATGATACGCCCTTATTCACGGTATAATGAACTTTACGAAAAATCAAAACTTAAAAATGCAATTTTGCTATTCACCAACCAAGATTGGTTAGATCTACAAGTTTGGTATAACTTAACTTGGGTTGGTCAATATAGCCGTGATTTACCATTTATTAAAAGATTATTCGCAAAAGGAAAAAATTTTACCGAAAGCGAAAAAATAGTATTATTGGATTGCCACAATGAATTTATGTCGAAAGTTGTTAAAAACTTCAAACGTTTGGTTGCCTTAAATCAAGTTGAGATGAGTGTGTCACCATATTTCCACCCAATTTTGCCATTACTAATTAATTCCGAAGTTGCAAAAGAATCAAATCCATCTAATACATCTTTGAATCCCGTATTCCATTATCCCGAAGATGCAAAATTGCAAATCGATAAAGCAATTGAATATTATCAATCTGTTTTTGATGACGCTCCTTTGGGAATGTGGCCATCCGAAGGTTCAATTTCGGATGATACTATTAAATTAATACACCAATCGGGAATAAAATGGATTGCATCGGACGAACAAGTAATGTTTAATTCCGAAAAAGATGGAATGAGCAATCTCACGAAGTATTTTCCCCGAAAATATAAAAATGGTGATACCGAAATAACAATATTTTTCCGCGACCACACACTATCGGATAAAATTGGTTTTGTTTATTCCAGTTGGAATGCCCACGATGCAGCTCGCGATTTTGTTAGTAATTTGCTCACTATCCGCAATAGTATAAATTCTCATTATGGAGAAGCGGGATTGAAAAATGCCGTTGTGTCTATTATTTTGGATGGTGAAAATTGCTGGGAATATTATCCCAATAACGGTATCGATTTTATACGAACTTTATACTCTTATCTAAGTATCACACCCGAAATTAAGACAATTAATTTTCGTGATGCAATTGGCGATGGTTCAAATGAATTTTTGCCACCTTTAACCAATATCAAGGCTGGTTCGTGGATTGATGCCAATTTTAACATATGGATTTCGAATCCCGAGAATATTACTGCTTGGAATATGCTTTCTCGTGCTCGTCAATTGTTCGAAGAACTCAAACCAAATCTTTCTGAGGATGTTATTCAGCAAATTCAATATGAATTTTTGATTGCCGAAGGCTCGGATTGGTTCTGGTGGTATTATCCTCATCATCAAGCCGAGAACAAACCCGATTTTGATATCCTTTTCCGCTGGCATCTGCGTAACATTTATAAGTTATTGGGCGCGGAAATACCAAAAGAATTATTCTCGGAAATTTCTAGTATCCAAAAAAACTATGAATTACCCAAAAATAAAATCACACCAACCATAGACGGCGAAATTGATGGTAAATCGGCTTGGGAAGATGCCGGATTTGTTCAATTTAACCAATCTTTTTCGACTATGCACCAAAGTCAATCACCACCTGTGAAAATATATTTTGGAAACGACGACAATAATCTTTACTTCCGAATTGACAATTTTAAAAAATGTATCAAAAATAATGTTATTAGTATCAATATAAATCAATCAGAGGTAATTGTCCAATTCGATATTACTGGGATATCAATTAAACACAACAATACTGAACAGGTTGATTTTTCCTTTGCTTTGAATAAAATTGCCGAAATTAGTATTCCAATAAGTTATTTAAATACCGACGAAAGTAAATTTATTTCTTATTCATTTAAATTAATAAATTTAGTTGACCAAGTTACTTTGCAGCAAGACATTAATTGCCAATTATTTTAGAGTATGATTTATTTTATTTCCGATATTCATTTAGGCTTTTTTGATCGACATAGAGACAAACTTTTAGAAGATAAATTAATTGATTTTCTTGATAAAATTCAAGAGAATTCAACATTAGTTATTATTGGAGATTTGTTTGACTATTGGTTTGATTATCGAAAAGTTATTCCTTATAATTTTTACCGTACACTTTACAAACTTAACGAATTAAAAAATAAAAACATAGTGGTAGTATATTTAATTGGCAATCACGATTTTGGACATTATAAATTTTTCAAAGAAGAATTAGGTATCGAACCAATCGAAAATGATTTGGAAATTGAGTTTCTTGGCAAAAAATTTTACTTATCCCACGGTGATGGCAAAAGTTACAACGACGATGGTTACAAAATTATAAAACGCATTTTACGCAATAAATTAGCTCAAAAGTTATATCGATTGCTACATCCCGATATCGGAATATGGCTTGCAAGCGGAAGTTCCCGTAAAAGCCGACACTATACCGAAACAAAAAATTATGGACCACGAGATGGATTGAAAGATTTTGCTTTTGCTAAAATCGACGAAGGTTTTGATTATGTTGTTATGGGACATCGCCACAAATTGGAATTTGTGGAATACAAACAAGGTTTTTATATCAACTTAGGAACTTGGCTAACCAAACCAATTTATGGATATTTCGACGGCAAAAAATTTGAAATTGTGGAAATGAATACTTAATTACACCGTCAAATCGGGGTTTTATATTTACATAATATAGAATTTTAAATTAATGTAAAAAGGGCTTTACACCCAATAACTGGATAAGATATCGTTAAAATTATAGAAGCCTTGTTTTTTATTAATCCATCGGGCGGCTTCCAAAGCACCATTGGCAAAGCCATTTCGATTTTTTGCTTCGTGTTTTAATTCAATAACTTCGTATGGTGTATCGATTTTTACTATATGTTCTCCAAAAACATCACCTAATCTTAATGAAGTTATGGGGAGTTTTTTATGGTCGTTTATGCATTCGCTTGGATCGTTGCTAATTCCATCATATTTAAACAATTCGTTTATGAAAAATTTTGCCAGCGACTGGGATGTGCCACTTGGTGCATCTTTCTTTTTGTTATGGTGAACTTCGATAATTCCTACTTCGAATTCATCTAATTTCTTCATTAAAATTGCTGCTCGTTGAACAATTCGGAAGAAAAATTGCATCCCCATCGAAAAATTACTACCCCAAACTACTCCAATATTATTCGATTCAGTTATTTTTTTGGCTTTTTCCACCTGGTCGTACCAACCAGTTGTTCCAATAACTAAATTTTTTCTCTTTGATGCAAGATATTTTAAATTAGGAATAACTGCGTTTGATTCAGAAAAATCGATTGCTACATCAAAATCTAACTTATCATCCTTTTCCAATGGATTATCTAAATCATAAATTTGAGCAATTTTGATATTTTTGGATTTACATACATTTTCTAATATATGTCCCATCGAACCATAACCTATTAGTGCGATAGTAGGGTAATCATTTGTTTTCATTTTCATTATTTTTTTCTACAAAATTATGTAAAAAGACAGAGAAAATAAATTTATTTTTAGTATTTGATTAAACATAATTAATGTTTAATAAATCAAATAAAAAGGTGTCCATAGATGAAAAATTTGGACACCTTTAAAGAGTCAGTAGTTAGATACTAATAATTACGGCGTGAACCGCCACCGCCATAGCGATTGTATCCACCACGATTGTTGCGTTGGTCATCTTTTTTTTCTCTTGCCTGGTTAACCGTAAGTTGAAAACCTTTGTATTCAATTCCATTCAATTCTTCGATAGCTTTTTTAGCCTCGGTGTCGTTCATTTCCACAAATCCAAATCCACGGGAACGGCCACTTTCGCGATCTGTGATTATTTTAGCTGACTTAACTTCGCCGTATTCAGCAAAAAGGTCTGATAATTCCTGCCCTGTTGTTTCGTATGGCAGGTTTCCGATATAGATGTTCAAGAAAACACTCCTAAAAAAATTAAAAAACAATACAAAACTCAATTCGATTGATTGAATTGATATGTTAAATATTAATGTAGCTTAATTGTTTGGAATAACAATTATCTATACTAATACTCAATAATACAAAATTAAGATAAAATTTTAAATAACAAGTTAAATTTCAAAAAAAAAATTGATTGTCAAAAAAAATCAGATTCGTAAAAATTCAAAGTCAAATCAATTGTTTTACTAAATCCTCATTAATTTCCAAATCGTCAGCAATTAGAATGCGGCCACAATTCTCACACAAATACAACAAATCTTTGTTATTACGGATTTCGACAATCCTCTGCGAAGGAACAGCGTTGTAGCATCCAGTGCAACTTGACCTTTTAATTTGAACAGCTGAATCGTTGTGGTTCTTTCGAATTCTGTTGTATTCTTTTAGGAATTGAATTTTCATTTTGGATTCAATTATTTCTTTTTGTTTTTTCAAAGTGCGGACTTCTTCTTTTTGTTCGCCAGCTAATTCTTCGATTTCCACTCTTAGAGCTTTAATTTCGGCGTTCAAGGTGTCATATTTTTTTTGATATTCATCGAGTAATTTTGTTAGATTTTCTTCCTTGATTCCTTCGCTTCGCATTTTATTTGAGAGATTTGAGTGCTCTTGACGCAATGATTCAATTTCGCGTGAGATGGCGTCGAATTCTTTATTATTACGAACCATAAATTGTTGGGCAGTGAGTTTTTCTTCCTTTTCTTTAAGTTCGATCAGGGTGATTTTTGCGGCAGCTACAAATTTTTTAATTTCATCCAATAATGATTGTGTTTCGTCGATTAAAACTTTTGTATTTATCAATTCTCTTTGTTTTTCTTTCTCTAATTCGGGCAAATCTCCAAATTCTTCTATTAATTCATCTAATCTTTGATCGATAAATGCAAGTGCTGCAAGATAATGATTTTGTGACGACATATTTATACCTTATTAATTATTGTTCTCATTTTTTAATTGTGCATCAATATCATCTTTAAAATCTGGATAATATTGGATTGGATTTGTTACAACTTTTGATGGAATAATGCTATTAAACTCGTGATGTAAATCTTTTTTAATAATGTGTGACAAAGATGGTACAATAAACTGTTCAGTTTCGTAATGACCTGCATCAATCAATGTTATTCGATTTTTTGCAATGTGGAAGGTGTGGTAAGTAATATCAGCTGTAACAAATGCATCCAAACCCAACTCAATAGCTTTGCTTAAATAACTTGATCCACTTCCGCCAATAATCCCTACACTCTTGATTTTTTGGTTTTTTCCAAGTGTGTATTTAAAAGGTGAGCAAGTTATTTTTTTTATTTTTTCGAATAATTGATTTATATTGACTGATTCGGGAAAAATACCCCAACAACCCATTCCGAAATTTTGGTTGCTTGGGTTTGGATCCAATATTTTGCAATCGGATAAACCTAATTCTTTAGCAAATAAAAAACTTGTTCCGTTGGGGACAACATCAAACCGAGTGTGTAGCGAAATTAGTGAAATATTATTCTTTAGCAATAGTGTAACCAATCGACCAACTCTTTCGGATTGATTGATTTCGTGCAAAGGTTGATAAATCAATGGATGAAAGACTAATATTGTATCACATTTATTACCTACGGCTTCGGCAACAACTTCGGGAGTGATTTCATAGGCTACCAATAAATTTTCGATTTCAATGTTTCCCGAATGAATTTGTAAACCTATTCTATCTTGTTTTAAAGCGAATTCAGTAGGAAATAAATTTTCAAGGTAATCCAAGAAATAAAATAGGTTCATTAGTTGTAATATGTAATTTTCTAAAAATGCAAATTAAGAAAAATTAACTAAATGAGACAATCGACTAATTTCAAAAATGATTTATGGGAAGGAACTATCAGTTATTATAGAGAAACACATTTTTAAAGAGGTATATCCTAAATTGACAAGAGCGACCTCTTGAGGTCGCCCTTAGTGCTATAATCAATCTGATTTTGTTATCTTGAATAATATTCAATTACAAGCGAAGTTTCGCATTGAACTGGGATTTCGGTAGGATTGGGTAAGTAAAGCAATTTGGCTGCGAAATCGGCTTTGGATAATTCGATATAGGCAGGTGGATTGGTGTATCGGATGTTATCTTGTATATCTTGCAAATTTTTCGTTTTGTCTTTCAACGAAACTACATCGTTAACTCGTAGTTGATAAGATGCTATGTCAACTTTTTTTCCATTAACTTTGACGTGGCCGTGGGAGATTAACTGCTTTGCTTGATACATAGAGCGAGCAATACCGCTACGGAACAAGATAGCGTCCAATCGTGTTTCCAGCAAAGTTAGCAAATTGTCGGCAGTGTTGCCTTCCAATCGGCTGGCTTTTTCGTAGTAGTTGCGCATTTGTTTTTCGGTGATGTTGTATTGCAATCTTAATCTCTGCTTTTCGAGAAGTTGCTTGCCAAAGTCAGATTGTTTTGCTCTTCGTTTTTGGGCGCCAAATTGTCCTGGAGGATAGGGTTTACGAGAAGCATATTTACCTGATTTTGGTGTTATATTTAACCCAATTTTTCGTGATAATTTTACTTTTGGTCCTGTATAATTCACTTTTTCCTCAAATTATTTTCTTTTTAAGAAAAGATATTTTTATAGAACTACAAAATTAATGTTTTTCGATTAAACTACAAAATAATTTGATAATTTTTTGTTTTAAAAATAGTCTTTTATTAATTCCATTGCAGCTAATTTTCCGCTGCCTGCTGCCGATTCAATTGTTGCAGGTAATCCAGTATCGGTCCAATCTCCTGCTATATAAATTCCGCGTAATATTCGCTGGCTAAATCTCTTGGTTTCTGGGGTGAATTCCACTGTTGCATATTTGTCTTTTATCAAGAGCTTGTGTGTAACTTTCGTTCTATCAAATTTTGGGAATATCATTTCTACTTCGGCAAATGCCAGGTTATACAAAAATTGTTTGGGAAGTTCAGCAAAATCGTTAGCAGCACTCATAAGTAGTGTGTATCTATTTGTTGTTTCCCGAAAAATCCAATGAAATTTTGTTCCAATCATTGCAGCAAATTGTTCCTCCATAAACTCTTGCTCTGTCCAAAAATAAATCGACATTATGGTGGAATACTTATACGAACTGATTGTTGAATAAAATTCATTTCCAAATAATTCGATAGTTTTGGAATTGTCGATAAGCGTTTTCAAAAAAATTGGCGAACAAGTAATAATAACTGCATCACAAAGAGTAATGCCTCGAGTGGTTAAAATGTTGAAACCGTGTTCTGCTGGTTTTATTTTTTCGACTTTTGTATCTGTTTTTATTTCAGCCAGAAAAGAAAGTTTTTCTTCGCTCTTTATTAATTCGGACAAAGGAACTTTGGAAAAACATAATTTTTGGGAATTTGGGTCTGCAAAAAAGGCTTTTTTAAGTACTGTCAAAAGCATCGAAGCGGGTGCTTTGTTGGTTGGAGCGTTCAATGTTGCCAATGTGAGCGGTTCCCAAAAATATTCGACTAATTCTTTGTTTTGCCTGCTTAATATCAATAATTGCTCGACCGTAAAGTTTTCGAATTTATTTGGAATTGAATTGAATAAATTGTGGAGTATTCCTTTGGGGAATTTGATTGAAAATAAAAATTTAATTAAATTGTATTTATCAATAAAGTTTTGATTGCCAATTTGGAACATAGATTGTAATTGTTTCAATTTTTTTGGATTGCCCAATTCAAAATGGTAATGATTTTCTTTGGAAATCAAGGGTATTTTAAGATTTCTTGGTGAAAAGAGCTTTTCTTTTGTTTCAAAAAAATCGAGTAATTCGAAAAAATTCGTATATGCACCCGAAATTAAATGCTTGCCATTGTCAATTATGTCTTGCGTAAAAATCTCACGAAATGATTGAATCCGTCCACCGATAGTGCTTGATGCTTCCAAAATTTGTATGTCTTGCACACCGTGTTTCCTAAGATGGTAAGCAGCCGATAGACCAGCAATGCCAGCACCAACAATGGCAACTTTAATCATTTTCTTTGGGCTCGATTGGTCGCAGAACTGTGATGCCGATATGACTACTTACGGAGTTCAAATATTCTGAGATTGTGTTATCAATTATGACTTTTTTTTGAACCGAACTTGCGTGAAATAATCGAGCTTTATCATCTTGATTTTTGAAAATAAATCCCAAATGGGCATAATCCAAGCCCGATTTATTTGTTACAATGCATACAATATCACCATTCTGCAGCTGATTTTCGATTTGTTGCACTTTGGACTTTGGAACGAAATAATAATCTCTCGTACTAATTTCATTTTCCTGAGACATAATTTGGGGTATTAATTCGGGATTGTTGGCTAAAGATTTGTAATACTGTGGATTTTTGGACATAAAATTGACGGAAAATTTAATTTTTTCGCCACCCAACGAATTGGTTATATCCATAAAAATTTGGTTCTTTGAATTTTGAAAAATCCAATCTGATGTATAATGCAATCTCGAAGTGTATCCCGATACAATTCCATCGCGGTATCTTGTTTGAATAATTGCATCAAACAAATCATTGATAGAATATTTATTTTGTTTAATTATTCGAGAAATATTCAACACATTTTCGACAAAAGTAACACAATCCAAACCAGTTAGAGTTATTCGGCAGGTTTCGTAATTGCCTTCCAATGTGCCACTCACATAAGGTGTATTGATAAATTCGCATGCAACTTTTGTTATTAAATCTCCATATTCAAGCAATTTCCAGTTGTTTAGTTTTGCTTTAGAAAAAAGGGAGTTAAGAATATTTGAACTCGATGTATCTATTTCATTGACAATCACTTTGGCATTAATATTGAATGAAATAATTAAAATTGCTAATAATTTTAAGCTGAATTTTAACATTTTGAAACATATTTTTTTAAAATTTCGTAAAATTAACAAAAAGGTTGATATGAAACGGATATTTTACATATTTTTTATCGGAATTTCGATGATTTTATCGTCTTGTCACCTTACTTTAATGGATTGTAATGATGGTTCCGGTGAAATTATTAAAGAAGAAAGGAATGTAGGAAAATTCGATAAAATTAAGACAAATGGAGCATTCGATATATATTTATACCAAGCAGATTCCAATCTGGTTATAGTCGAAATTGATGATAATCTTGCAAAATATGTTAGAACTTCTGTGGTTGACAACGAGCTGGAGATAGATGAAGTTAAAAGTTTATGCACGAAAATCAAAAAAATCTATATAACTTCACCCAACTACAAGAAATTAGAGATTAATGGAGCAAGCGATGTTTTGGCTCGAAATCCATTAATAATTAACTATTTGGAAGTTGAAACAAATGGAGCAAGTTTAACTCAATTCGAAGAACTTTATTGTCCTAATCTTAGAGTTAGTATATCCGGAGCTGGAGATTTTCGTATTAAAAAAGGAAAGGGTGGCAATTTCCATATACAAGCTACTGGAGCTGGTGATATCAAAGCTTTGGATTTTCCTTCTGATAGTATTAAAGTGGAAATTTCAGGTGCAGGGGATGTTGATATTAATGCGAGAACATTTCTGCTTGTCAAAATTTTTGGTTCGGGGGATGTTAGCTATCGAGCTTCGGACAGCACAAAAGTAGTGAAAAAAATTCTCGGTGCTGGAAGCATTAATAAAGTGAAATAGATATTTAATCAAAGATGTGATTAGGAAGAATTCCATATGTTCTATTTTAGAATCGCTTCCTAATCACAAAATTTATGTTTTACTTGAAGTATTTTTGTATTTCCTTTTCGATTGAGTCTGGAGTTGTTGCAGGTGCATAACGAGTGACAACATTACCCTCGCGATCAACTAAAAATTTGGTAAAATTCCATTTGATATCTTGAGTTGAAAGTATTCCGGGAGCTTTTTCTTTTAAGAATTTGTACAGGGGATGAGCGTTTTCGCCATTAACATCGATTTTTGCGAACATTGGAAATGTTACGCCATAGTTCACCTTGCAAAATTCTGCAATTTCCTTTTCGGTACCAGGTTCTTGTTTGCCAAATTGATTGCAGGGGAAACCAAGTATAACCAATCCTTTGTCCTTGTATTTTTCGTATAATTTTTCTAAGCCTTCGTATTGTGGAGTAAAGCCACATTTGCTAGCGACATTTACAATCAGCATCACTTTGCCTTTAAATTGCGAAAGACTAACATCTTTACCGTCAATTGATTTTGCAGAAAAGTCGTAAACAGATTTAGCAGACATCTTTTCTCCTTCATTCGATTTTAACAAAAAATAAGCAGTAAAAAATACTGCGAATGAGATTATTATGAAAGTAATTTTTTTCATCATTACCCTAAAGTTAGTTTTAACTAAATTATAGAAGTTTTAATAAGATTTTTATTTTTTTGGATTAGACTTTCTTTCAATTAGTTAATTTTACAAATTTGAAAATTGCAATTTTATGTGTGGAATAGCTGGAATAGTTAAACTAAAGGACAACACGTTTCAAATAACCGACAGCCTATTAAAAAAAATGAGCGATGTTATCGTCCATCGCGGACCAGATAGCGAAGGGCGATGGATATCTCATGATCGCCGGTGTGGCTTTTCTTTTCGCAGATTAGCCATCATAGATTTATCAGCAAATGGCAATCAACCAATGCACGATACTGATGGAAGATTTACCATTGTTTTCAATGGCGAAATATATAATCATCGAGATTTAAGAAAACAATTGGAACAAAAAGGATACAAATATAAATCTAATACCGACACCGAAACAATACTATATGGTTATCGCGAATGGGGTGAAAAATTACTTACAAAAATGATTGGTATGTGGTCTTTTGCAATCTGGGACAATCAAACTGGAGAATTGTTTGCAGCCAGAGATAGAATTGGAATAAAACCATTTTATTACTTGGTTCATAATTCTAATTTTTTGTTTGCTTCCGAAATAAAGTCAATTTTGGAATACGAACAATATCACCGGGAAATCAATTTGGAGCAATTGCCTTTTTATTTATATTTTGGAGCAACCAATAATAACTCAACCTTGTTTCGTAATATCAAAAAACTCGCTGCTGCTCATTACTTAAAAATTGACAAAAACGGGCAAGTGAAAGTAAAGCGTTATTGGGATCCATTTGCTACATTGATTCCCTATTCATCGTGGACCGAAGAACAAATTACCACCGAAATTATAACATTGTTACGAGATTCAGTAAAAATAAGAATGATGAGCGATGTGCCTTTTGGAGTTTTTCTTAGTGGTGGAATTGATTCCAGTTTGAATGTTGCATTGATGACCGAATTTATGGACCGACCAGTTGATACTTTTACCGTTGGTTTTCGTGATTTAGAAAAATACAATGAACTCGGCTATGCCCGTCAAATCTCTAAATTGTTCAACACTAATCATCGCGAAATAATAATTGATTGGAAAATGGCATTGGAGCGAATTCATAAAATTGCCTGGCACTTGGACGAACCCAATGCCGATCCGGTTTGTATTCCTATTAATTTTTTGAGTGAATTAACCCGAAATGAAGGCACTATTGTAGTTTTGGTTGGCGAAGGCAGTGACGAACAATTTATTGGTTATAACTGGATGCTTCGCGAAATTAAGGTTAATAAAAATCTGTGGAAATATTACCAAATTTTGCCAAAGTCCATACGAAAACTGATATTCAGCATTCTCAAATATCCACTTACGAAATCAAAGCAATATCAAGTGTTGGAATATTTTCTGAAGTCTGCAAATGAATGGCCACAATATTGGAGTGGTATGCCCTTTTTTACTTCAACAGAAATAACAAATTTAATTGGTCACAATAAAAACTCTTATTTAGATTTTATTGGATTTTATGCCGATAAAATGTTTATCCTGCCCGATTTCTTCGATTTGGAAGTGGAATTTTCCCAAAAAGCAATTTTTACTGAATTTTATCAAAGATTACCCGAAATGCTTTTAATGAGGGTCGACAAAATGGGAATGGCTCATAGTATCGAGCCAAGAGTTCCCTTTTTGGACCATCGTATAGTGGAACTTTCGTTTTCCTTGGATTTTAAGAAAAAAATTCCCGATGGGAAAACAACAAAATACTTACTAAAAAAAGCTGCCAAAGGGTTCATTCCTGACCAAATAATTAATCGTCCAAAGCAAGGATTTGCAGCACCCGTCAGCGAATGGATTCGTAACGAATGGTTCGATTTTGTTAAGGACACCATATTATCATCTCGTCTAATTTATGATGGAGTGATCAATCCCAATCCAATCAACGAAATGATGACGCTACACAAAGAAAAACGAGTAGATTTCTACAAACAAATCTACTCGTTATTGATGTTAAGCTTGTGGTACGAAGAATATTTTTAAACTTCGATGTTCAATCCGTGTTCTTTTTTGATATTGCTAAGTATAACTTCGTAACTTTTGCGAGCAACACGGTCGTATTTCAAATAGTTTTCGATGGTTTGAATGGAATGCAATACGGTAGTGTGGTCACGGTTGCCAAAAGCTTCGCCAATCGACTTTAAAGGAGACTTTAAAATTCTTTTGGCAAAGAACATAGCAAATTGACGAGCAAGCGTTATTTGGTGTTTTCGTGATTTGCTCTCTAATTGTTCTACAGGGATCTGGAAATAATTAGCAACTATATTTTTGATACTTTCGATTGTAATGGTGCGTTCTTTGATGTTATAAATATTATTGATTACTTCTTTTGCTAAATCCAAAGTCAATGGTTTATTGTTGAATGTTGAATGAGCAATTAAACTAATGTAGGCACCTTCCAATTCACGAATACTATTGGTAATAGTTTGGGCCAATAAGTCCAAAATATCGTTCGAAATGTCGTATCCATCTGCTCGACTTTTGTATTTTAGGATTTCTTTTCTTGTGTCGAAATCAGGAGTGCTAATGTTGACGGTAACCCCAGAATTGAATCGTGAAATCAATCTTTGGTCGACTCCTTTTAATTCTTTGGCTGGTTTGTCGCTTGTGAGCACAACCAGTTTGTTGGATTGTTGCAATATGTTGAATGTATGGAAAAAGTGGTCTTGGGTTTTTTCTTTACCAGCAAGGAACTGAATATCATCAATTATAAGGACATCTAAATTTCGGTAAATTTTCGTAAAATCGTTAATTTTATTGTTTTGTGCAGCATTTGCAAAATTCACATAAAATTGATCACCGTTTGTATACAGCACTTTTAGGTTTGGACGGTGTTGCAAAATATAATTTCCGATAGCGTGTGCCAAGTGAGTTTTGCCTAATCCTGTAGCACCGTAAATTAGCAATGGATTATATCGTGTTTTAGTTGGGTTTTCGGCAACCGACTTTGCAACATTTGCTGCACCTTGGTTACTTTCGCCAATGATAAAATTCTGGAATTGATAATTTGGATTTAATTGAGTATTAATTAATTCAAAACCTAACTCGGATAATGTTTCTAAAAAATTATTTTGCGGTGCGATGTTATGATTGACAAAAGGTAATTTGATATTTTTATTATTTTTTTCAATTTTTTCGACTGGTTTAATCTCGAATATTATTTCGATATCTTTTCCGTTATCGAAAGCTTTGTTGATAGCTAAATGGAGCAATTTTGAATAATGTTCTTCTAACCATTCATAAAAGAATTGACTTGGAACGCACAAAGTTATGGAATCCTCGGTTATCGAACTTGGTTGTATATTCTCGAACCAAACTTTAAAGGAACTTGCATCGACATTATCGCGAATTATCTTCAATGCAGAGTTCCAGATTCTATCAACTTCTTTTAAAACTTGGACTTTTTGTGAGTGATTGTTTACTATTGTATTTAATGAATTAAGTATTATTTCTTCCATAACGCCTTATATTTAATCTTTTTTTTGTATTTTTTTTGAGTTATTCACATTTCTTACAAAATTATAGATTTGTGATTTACTCTTAATTCAAATATTACAAAAAAAAAATTAATAAGCAAGGAAAAAAGTTATTCACAATTGATGAAAAAATAAAAAATTTCATAAATATTTTTTAAATCAATAACTTAACATTCATCCTAAAAATGAATTGAAAATTAAAAAATGATGAATTATTTTCAAACTTTATATAATAAACGAAGTTGTAGATTTCATTTTACAATTTAAGTAAATTGAATAATATGTTAAAATTCTGTGAAGTTTGTAAGTTTTCCACATTTGATAAAATTGGCACGAAAAAAGGAATTTTTTTAATTGTAACTTTTTCACAATCTTGTGTGTTAAATTTTTGTCTAAATCGTTGTAATTAAAAATGAATATTAAGATATGAAAAAAATATACTTAATCATTGGATTAATAGTTTTCTTTCAACTACATTTATATGCGCAATGGAAAAAAATTACTAACATTCCTAAACCATATGATAATGCTTATTACCTTGATGTATATTTTTTGGAATCGAATCCCAAGTATGGATGGGCTTGTGGTAAAAATGGTGTTGTTGCTCGCACAACAGATGGTGGTAATAGTTGGGATGTAACTATTATTCCTTTTGCATATCAATTGGAAAGCATTCACTTTGTGAACGAAAAAGTTGGTTACACTTCGGGTTTGTATAATGGTGGTTTTACAAATAGTGCAATATTCAAATCTACTGATGGTGGTCGCTCGTGGTTCAATGTTTCGCCGGTGGGTAATATTGACGTATGGGGGACCTACTTTATTAACGAAAATTTGGGTTTTACTATTGGTGGAGGCTGCGGCAACGAACAGCAATTTTACAGAACCGTTGATGGCGGAAAAACTTGGAGAGTTACTCGAAAAAATCAATTTAATTCGGGATTGTCGGATTTGTTGTTCGACAATGTTTCGGGTGTAGGGTATGCCGTCAGCAGTGGTTGGATTTGGAAAACTAAAGATTTTGGACAAAACTGGGAGCTATTTAGCAGCACAGGAGATAACGATTGGCAAGAAGAAATTACATTGTCGGGAAATACATTTCTCTTGCCCTATTCCACAGGATGTACTGGTGGATCGGGTGGAGGTGGTGCTCGAATTTCAACCGATTTAGGTAAAACTTGGAGAGAGTTCAATTTTGGTATTCCAATGTTTGGCTCTTTTTTGAATAATCCGACTACTGGTTGGGTTGTTGGTTGGCAACGTAGTGTATTTTTTACAAATAATGCTGGCAAAACTTGGACAAAATTAGTATGTGGAATACCAAATGATGCAGATTTAGATGATATTTGGTTTATTAACGATACTTTGGGATTTGTGGTTGGAACGGGTATTTACAAATACATTGGTTACAACACTCAGAAACCAAAGGTTCTTGCTTCCCAAAATGGACCATATTGCGAGGGCGATACTGTAATTTTATACTTAAATCAAACTTACGATTATTACAAGTGGTCTACCGGCGAAACAACTCCTTCCATTAAAGTAACAAAATCAGGAACATATTGGGCTTTTGCTCAACACAATGAATGCGACAGTGCAACTTCTGAACCTTTTTATGTTAGCTTTCTTCCTCGAACAAAATTAACTTTGCAAGTGTCGGATACAACAAAATTGTGTGAAGGCGATACTGTCTTGGTTAGAGCCATCGGTGATTTCTCGCAAATTAATTGGTCTGATGGGCAAACTGGCGACTCAGTGTTATTTACGAAATCTGGGAAATACGTAATTGTTGCCATTGATAAAAACGGATGCAAAACAATTGACTCAGTTAATCTTAAATTTGCGCCATTGCCTGTTGCCGAAATTGCAGTTAAGGGACCAACCAACTTTTGCATTGGTGATTCCACTTTATTAATTTCAAAGAACTCTCATTATAAATACACTTGGATTGATACCACAGGAAAAGTGCTATCAAACGATAAAAGTATTTTTATCAAAAAATCAGGCAGATATAGTTTGATTGCCGAAAATGAATTTGGTTGTAGCTCAATAAGTGATGCAATTAATATAACTGTTAGGCTCGACACCAACAAATTTGCAATTACGCTAATAGATCCATTCCAAATAGATTCAACCAAATATCCTGCGATTTCTTGCAAAAAGCTAAAAATCGAAAACACCAGTTGGCAAACCCAAGTTCTAACCAATGCTTATTTGTTCCGAAATTTGGCATTTTCGATTCCACAAAGCCAATTTCCAATTGTGCTGACCCCTTTCTCGTCGGCAGAATTTGAAATTTGTTTTTCACCAAAGAAAATGGGCGTCGACCGCGATACTCTTTTCATAGATGATTTGTGCAAACCCCACATTTTACCTTTGATTTCATATGGCTTGCCAAATAATTACGATGCAAATTCTCGCTGCGATATACCATTGGAAATGTCTACGATTGACATAATCGACGATACCGATTTTATAATTGAAAAGCCATTTCCCAATCCTGCAAATCAAACATTGATGATTCCAATAATTTTCAGAGCAAATAAAATAAAATTAAATTATCAAATCTACAATATTTTTGGAGAGGAATTGCTTTCGGACTATTGTGAATTTAATAATGGAAATTCAAATTCAGATTTGAATTCGTTAAACCGAAGTATTATGACAATTCGACTTAATGATTTAAAAAATGGTGTTTACTTTGTAAAAATAAATTCGAAAAATAGTTCACAAACTGCAATTATTTCTAAAATTGATTAAAGTTCGATAGATATTTCTTTGATAACCAATGGCAAAGTGAATGTAAAAGTTGTGCCTTTACCAACTTTAGTTTCGACAAATAATTTTCCGCGATTTAGTTCAACTGCTTCTTTAACTAAAATTAGCCCCAAACCGGTGCCTTTTTCTTGATTTGTGCCCAATGTGGTTTTACTTTTATTCAATTTAAAAAGCTCATTTAAATTATCTTCGGGTATACCAACACCAGTATCGGAAACCGAGACATAAAGCAAAGAATTATCGCGATCTTCTTTACTAAAAATGGTCACATAACCATTCGATGGGGTGAATTTTATTGCATTGCTAACTAAATTTCTGAGGGTAAGAGAGACTAAATTTGGATCGGCAAAAGCAAATGTGTCCATTGGAACATCATTTCGTAAACCAATCATTTTGTTTTGTGCTTGTAAGTTTGCCTGTTCAATAATTTGTTGAGCAAGATAATGAATATTTATTTCATCGGGATTATAGGAAATAGTCCCCCGTTGAAAATTAGACCAAGTTAATAGATCATTTAGCATATCAGCCAATTGGTTGGATGACTTTTGCAAAATATTAAAAACTTCACGAATGTCGTCCATATCCAAGGAGTCAAAACTTTTTATGTATTCATCTATCAAAGCTTTAAAGCCAAATATCGGGTTTTTTAGATCGTGGCTAATAATTGCAAACATTTTGTGACGCACATCCAAAGCTTCTTGAAGTTCTTTCATTGCCTTTTCTTTTTGGATGATTTCGGAATTCAATTGAAGATTTAATTGGTTTAGTTCGCTGTTAATTCGTCGTTCTCGCTTAATAAAACGGTAATATAAATTTAGGTAATTATGAATTTGTGCTTCAGTGAAAGGTTTCATTAAATAATCGATACCACCAAGTTGAAGCGCTTGCTCTTTCATTATGTTATCTGGATCCAAAGCTGTCATAAATATTATCGGAATATCAGAGTATTTGGGATTTGCACGAATAACTTTAGCAGTTTCGAATCCATCGAATCCTTCCATAAAAACGTCCATAAGAATAATGTCTATTTGATGATTTCCTAATAAGCGTAAACATTCCATTCCCGAATACGCTTTATAATACTTATAATTCGACAAGCTATCAATCATTTTTGATATAGCATCGACAGCTACTTTGCTATCGTCTACAATTACTAATTCTAATTTGTCATCAATCATTTTATCACTTTGTGTTTTATTTTTACTAATTTAGTAAAATTATTGCTAACAAATTTATAAAAACATTAAATTAATGGAATTTATTTCAAATACAATTCAAATCATAGTATTCAAGCGATCGACCGATGGCGTTAGATATTTGTTATTAAAACGCTCTCCGAATGATGATGTTTATCCTAATATTTGGCAAGTTTGTACAGGAACTCGAGAAGAAAACGAGACTCCTTTGGAAGCATTATTAAGAGAACTGAACGAAGAAACCGGTATCCAAGAATTTTTGAATATATGGAATGTGCCATATGTTGCCACCTATCATAGTATGAAAAGAAATGCTATATGTTTTTCGCCGGTGTTTGCAGTGGAGATTTCCAATACCCTGCCAATCAAATTATCTAACGAACATACCGATTTTATTTGGACTGATTTAGACACTGCAACGAAAATGATGCATATACCATCTTATGCCACATCTTTGAATATTGTGAATTCATACATATTAAATCCAGATTCTTCACACTTATTTTTAATTAAGCTTTAAAAAACACATAACAATGGAAATTTTAAAAGACAAATTAGCAGTCGTATTGGTAACATATAATAGGTTAAATCTTTTAAAACAAATATATGAAAGAATCAAATCACAAACCAAAAAGCCAGATAAAATAATAATTGTAAACAATTCATCGACAGATGGAACTTTAGAATGGTTAAAAGAAATTAGTGAACAAGATGATTTGATTTATTTTGTTACTCAGCCAAATTCAGGCAGCAGCGGAGGTCAATACACAGCATTTCGTACTGCATACGAAATGGGTTACGAATGGATTTGGGAAATGGATGACGACGTTTTGCCACGAACTGATTGTTTGGAAATTCTTTGGAAATATCGTAATCCCAAGACCATAATTGCTCCATTGCGTTATACCAAAGAAGGAGAGGTGTTCTATAACGAAATAATTAGGTTCAATCATACCAATATTTTCAAATCTTTTTGGGAAATTGTTACCGATCCATCATTATTGGAAAAAGAAATTCAATATGTTGAAGGTTTAACATTCGAAGGTGCTTTTTTTCATCGATCAGTAATCGAAAAAATTGGACTACCCGATAAGCGAATTTTTATCTTTGGTGATGATACCGATTTTTCGATAAGAGCAAATCGTGCTGGATTTAAGTTGGCATTAATACCAGCTGCCAAAATGGATAGGTTGCTCACTGTCAACTACAATGAGCAAATACACACACCCAAAAGATATTATATTATTCGCAACCAAATGCTTGCTGATAGGTTTTATGGCAATTGGGCTGTTCGAAACATTCGGACTTTTATTTACTTCTTAAAATGGCTTTTTGGTCGATCAAAAACCTTGCAAGATGTTAAAATTACTTTTAAAGCATATTGGGATGCTATTCACACAAAACCCTTAAAAGATTACTATGCTCAAGAATAAAAAAGTAGCTTTTCATACATTTGGCTGTAAAGTAAACTATGCAGAAACATCTGCAGTAGTGCATAGTTTAATTAAACAGGGTGCAACTACTTCATCGAATGTCAAAGATGCTGATATATTAATAATCAATACTTGCACAGTAACCCACCGAGCTGATGCCGATGCACGCAAATTCATACGCTCCGCAATACGCACCAATCCTAATTTGTTTGTAATAGTTATGGGATGTGCTTCGGAAGTTAATCCCCAGATGTTCCAACAAATCGAAGGAGTCGACCTTATAGTTGGCCAGCAAAAAATGGACTTGGTAAATATTCTTCAAAACGACACTAATCTTGTTAAAACTTCACCGAGAATAGTTACTCCACAAGATGCTTGTTCCGAAGAGAATTTAAAATTCGATTTAGCATATTCAGGCGAAAATGATGCTCGCACACGTGCGTTCCTTAAGATTCAGGATGGTTGTGAATACAAATGTTCCTATTGCATCATCCCCCAAGCCCGCGGAAAATTTCGTTCAATGAAATTCGATGCTATTTTGTCAACAATTCGTGAATTAGAAAGCAAAGGTTATTTGGAAATTGTTTTAGTTGGCATAAATTTATCCGAATATTTTGATGAAGGTAAAACTTTTTTGGATGTAATCAAACTGATAAATGATGCTGATTTGAAGGCAAGAATACGGATTTCCTCTATTGAACCTAATGTATTAAATCGTGAAATTATTAACGAATTTGTTGATAGCAAAAATTTATGCGACCATTTTCATATACCTTTGCAAAGTGGCAGCGACAAAATTCTCAAATTAATGAGACGACGGTATAATACCAACAAATTTTTAGAAAAAATCCATTTGATAAATGAATTATTGCCTAATGCAGGAATTGGTTTCGATGTAATAACTGGCTTCCCAGGCGAAACAGATAAAGAATTCGACGAAACATACAATTTTTTAAATAATATTCACTTTTCCTATCTGCACGTGTTCAGTTATTCGGAAAGAAAAAATACTGTAGCAGAAAAATTACCAAACAAAGTAGACGAACAAATAAAAAAGCAACGAACACAAAAATTAATTGAACTTTCACAAAAAAAACATTTAGATTTTGCCTTATCGCAAATAAACAGAGAACATTTATTTATCGCCGAAACTCGCAAATCCGATGGATATTTGTATGGACACACATCAAATTATCTAGAAGTTGCATTGGATGAAGCAAAGGAGAAATATGAATCAATTATTAAAATAAAATTAATATCTTTAATAAATGGTATAATTTTATCTAAAAAAGTATGACAATAAGTTAATATAAATCATATAATTAGCAGATTGTGGAAAATTTATAAAGAAAAATTGCAACAAAATTTAAACAAAGTTATTAACGTGTTTAAATATTTCATTATATATAAAAAAAGTAAATTAGAAATAAAAATTTGGTTAAATCAACAATATTTAGTAAATTAGGATTTTGTAGTTAAACCAATTGAAAATTGTAGTAAAAAAAGATAAATATTGAGAAGACACAATGCAAATTGAAGGTAAAAAAATTTTAATACTTGGTGGTTTTGGCTTAGTCGGTTCGGCTATAAGTCACGAATTGATGAAGTTCTCACCAAGTGAATTAATCATCTCCTCACTCCGTCAAAACGAAGCAGAAAGTGCAGTAAACGAACTACAAAATGAGTATAAAAATACTACTACAAAATTTGTAGCAAGATGGGGTAATATCTTTACACGCACCGAATGGAAAGACGAAGATTGGCACAAAGTGGTTGCCGATCCCAAAAATCGACGTGAATTTATTGCAGATATCTTTACAGAACTTGATGAACCGTTACTCAAGCGAATGTTTTTATATCAACTAATCACTGAATTCAAACCCGATATTGTTATCGATTGTATTAATACAGCAACAGGAATTGCCTATCTGGATATCTACAGCACAACTGCAAAAGCCTTAGCACAAATGCAAGAAGGCAATCCCGATATCGAAGTGATGGAAAAAATAATAGCCAGCACTTACATACCCCAACTTATTCGACACATACAAATTTTACAGAAAGCCTTGATAGAAAGCAAAACCCAAATGTACTTTAAAGTTGGAACAGCAGGAACCGGGGGGATGGGCTTTAATATACCATACACCCATAGCGAAGAACGCCCATCACGCGTACTAATGTCCAAAACTGCTGTTGCTGGAGCCCAGACATTATTATTATACATAATGGCGCGAACTCCAAATGGTCCTTTAGTAAAAGAAATTAAACCAACAGCAGCGATTGCTTGGAAGAAAATTGCATATGGTGAAATTAAGCGTGGAGGACGACCCATAGAATTAGTAGACCAACCATTTGATAAGGCATTGGATGCAACGGGAGATTTAATTTTCGAAGACTATACCAATATTATCGACAAGAATGACTATTTCCGAGCAGCCTTTGTTGATACAGGCGAAAATGGAACATTCTCACGGGCAGAATTCGAAACAATAACTTCATTAGGTCAAATGGAAATCGTTACCCCCGAGGAGATTGCAACATATTTAGTTCACGAAATTAGAGGCGGAAATACAGGTCGCGATGTTATTGCAGCATTGGATGCATCAACCTTAGGTCCCACTTATCGAGGTGGATTATTGCGTAGCTCTGCTTTGGAAAAATTACGAAGAATCGAGAATGAAACCAACACCGAAAGCATTGCTTTCGAATTATTAGGACCACCACGACTCTCCAAGTTACTCTTTGAAGCAAATTTAATCAAAAAAATAACTGGTTCTATGCATAATTTCTTGAGTACTCCATCCGAGGAAATTTCCCAAAAAGCAGAGGAATTGATCAAGAGTAATGATTTGCTTCGTTCCCAAATGTTATCGATTGGTCTGGTAATTTTGCTAAGTAATGGTAAGAAATATCTGCGGGGTAAAGAAGTGAAAATTCCTGTTCACAAAGCAATCAAATCATTACCACTTACACCCGAAAATATAGATAAATGGTGCTACGAAGGTTGGATTGATTTGCGATCCAGTAATTTTGATGATTGGAAACGAATCATAAAAGCTATAATTAACCAAGCTAGCAATTGTCCCCAGGAAGATACAAGTTCGAGATACACCTACACAAAAGAATATTGGGATAATTTTGAAACATTCAACGAAGGCAAAATTGTTGGATGGATATTCGAATTCGAAGATAAAGGATGGAGATTTAAAAGATAAAAATGAAAAAATTTACAATAAATATCAACAAATTATGTTCAACTAAATTAATAGGTACATCAATGAAGAAGTTTTTTGCACTTCTTTTAATGGTTACCATCAGTTTTGCTTTTGCAAACGCCGAAGGCAAAAAGGATGATAATCAATTGCTTAGGAAAAGTCGGATTGCAGAGCCTCCAAACTTTCCTCCAGCTGCAACGAGTTTTCCTGCACCTTTCAATGAATTGACACAACCAAGGAACCTACCTACAGCTTCGACAGGTTACTATTGGGTCGATTCCGATGAATCTATCCCTAATCAGTTCCGCAATCCCGATGGGACTTCAAAATGGGATATCAAGGAAAGTTATGTTGACACAACATTCCAGCCTGGTACTTGGACAAGAATTCTACCTGGTCCAAGAATTTTACCAAAAACACATTGGGAGGAATACAAGTTTGATGGACATCCATATTTCCGAAATCCGGCAAATGCCAATAACCAATTAGTTGATTTCTTCGACCACAGTGTTGTTGGCGATGGAGCTTTGGATTCGACTGATGATGCAGTTGCCGGTCCAATGCCAATTAGTATCGCCGGTGGATTTTATTTTAATGGTATTCGTTACGATAGTTTCTATGTTTCGACCAATGGTGTTATTGCATTAACCAACCGTCGATATTTCTACGACGACCAAGGTAAAAGAATTGTTCCAACTGGTTCACTAACCGCATATGATCCAATGAGTATGGACTGGTTTGTCACTGCAAACGATCCAATGTTGGGTTGTACTCGTTGCCGTAATTATGCTGATAATGGAGGTGGTTTTGGAACTGGTGATCCAGTTCGCGACGACTTTGGATATTTGCATTCAGTAATGGGGTTGCAGCCAAATGCAGTTTCGACAGTTCCACCAACATCTGGACCATCAAGAAGATTGGATGGTATTCGTGCTCGTGGAACTAGCTTTACAGCATTAAGTCCAAACTTAAAACAAGCTTTGATTGCCTTTGCTTGGGGTGATATGGAATTATCCCAATGGAATGCCGACAAAAAAGTTACCGATGGTTATGGCAAAGCCTACTTTAAACGCTCAATTAGTTCCGATAAATTAATAATTGCTGTCTACAATATGGCAATTGTTCGTCAAGTAAGTTTGGCACAAGGTGGTATTCAAAACTTAGATCCAAACCGTAGATTAGGACAAAATTCAAATGTAACGGTAGTTGATGTTCAAGTAGTATTAAATGGACGAGACAGCAGTATTACCATAAATTATAAGAAAGTTGTTGATGGTTTGCGATTTGGTTTCTTTGATGATCCAGCATTCAGTGTAATTCGACGAAACACTATTTGTGGAGTAACAGGTTGGGCTCGTCATGTTAATTATCCAGTAACTCCACCAGCTCCAAATCCAAATGATCCACAAAAATATCCACCAAACTTAGATCCAACCAAACCAGAATATTTCTATCCTTGGGCACCACCATCACAAAATGGTGAATACCAACAATATACTGTATACTTTGATAAGTACAGACCAGGCGGAATCGCAGATGTTGTAGACTATAATGTTCCACGATCAGGTAGTAAAGTTTTGTTCAAGCAATGGAAAAACGTTTTGAGAGCTCCCGACATTCAATACTATGTTCGTGAATCAAAAGACCTATCCGTTCCTTTGGAAAAATTCCCCGTAAAAATTGCCCAAGCAAACAATTATGAATTATTTGCTGGTGTTCCAAGAATTGGAGCAATCCAACCAGTAACATTGGTTCAGAATTTAACGAACGATATTCAAGGACCGAATGGAGTGAACTTTACACCTCAAGAATTAAATTTCCGCGTTCGTTTCCGTATCGAAAATCAAGTAACTCAAAAAATTGTTTATAACCGTGTTATTCCTATTAACCAAGCTTGCTTGTCGGCAACAGCATCCAAAGATCCAGCCTTGATTTATCAGCACTGTAAAGATGCTTTGGCTCAAGTATGGTTATGTGCCAACGTAACAAAACCAGGTGGAGTCTACACAGCAACTCCTGAAACCAACTTTGACGGCACTGGTTATAAAGGTATACCACCTTATAAATTTGTGCAAGTTTACTTCCCACCATTTGAACCAAACGAATTTATTCCTTCGCACATTGGCCGATTGAGAGCATATGTAACAGCCGAACCATACACACCCGAGGGTGAATCATTGGGTGATGCTTGGCCATTCGATGATGAATTTAGCTTGAATTTATTTGTATTACGAAGATTGCCATCGTTTAACGATGATGTAACCGAATTTCACGTAGTTAATGGTATAAATATGCCATCAGTATGGAAATGGGTAAATATCGAAGCCGAAGTCGTTAGTGGCGAATCTGTATCCGAAAATCCATTGCCACCTCGAGGCCGCTACAATGCAAGTTACGAAGCAAAATTTGACGAAAACGGTAATATTACCGAAAAAACCTATACCACAGTTTCCTTGGAATCCCCAGCAATAAAAATGAATCGTATTTTATTAGATGGTACAAATCCACAACCACCCGTAATAACAGGTCGTGCTGGAAACGGCGACGAAATTCGCTCCTTCCCAATCAATATGAGTGGTAAATACAATTCAGTAATTTCAATATCAGTCCAAAGAACTGTAAAACAAGATGATTGGCCACGTGGATGGTCCGATCAAGTATTTGTTGGTCCAGAACACAGAGTAGTCCAAAATGGACAATGGAATCAAGTTTACACAAATGCAAATGCAGGTTGTAATGCACCCGACGAATTAGCAGTCGAAATACTTAAACCAAGCGATGATGGATTGAATGGTATTGTTAATCCTCTTGATGCTGATTGGAGTGTTCATCCTCGACGGAATGGTACACCACCAGTTGGAGTAGGATCAATTCCCAAAAATCCCGCCATTACAGTTCTTGGTGGAGGTGGCTATCGAATTGGCTTCTTAGAAACTGATAAGGATTCTGCTTTAACTAAAGAGGATAACGGTGGAGCAAAATTCAACGGTTTGCGACCTGATATTTTCGACGATGGTATCGATCATCAATTCAAGAAATACTTTGTTACTATTCCAGATACATTTATAAGATGGAAGAACGAAGGTGCTCGTAACTTCCGATTTAGAGTAAAGGTGTTTGCTACTAATGATTATAAACAATGTACACCATTCGACCCAATATTTAGTGACGACGCCGACGATTTTATTGTTGATAATATAAGCATAACAGTGCCAGAGGAAGTTCCCGATATCGAAGTTAGCTCTGTTAATTTACGATGGCCATATACAATTGCACCAGCTTCTCAAGCAACTAGTATTCCTATAACAGTATCATTGAGCAACAACTCCTCGAAGAATGCACCAAATATGTCTGTAAAAGTTAAGATTTATAGAGCTAACAAATTAGGTGACAAAGAAAAAGATCCAATCTACTGCCGTGCCGAAAATATATCGAACTTAGCAGGTGGTCGTCAAATCGAAATCGATATGCCTGCTTGGAATGCACGTAAAAGTCAATTAGATACAGTTCAAAATTACGTTTTAGAAGCAATGGTTGTGATGGCCGAAAAAGATGCTAATACAATCAATGATACAAACTTTACTAAAGTTACCCTACGATTTGGTGATGTATATGCTTACGATCCACCAACAAGTCAACCAATAAGCAATGTGGCTAAATTTGTTGGTATTGGAGGACGTGGTTTGAATTTCGCTGCAAGCAACTATACTGGTAATGCTGGCATTTCTAATGTTCAATTCCATGGTTGGGATCCAATTCGAGATGCAGCTGGTGTAACCGGTGGTGATATGTCTGGACAAATTGCAATAAGATTTAATGTATTGAACATCGATACCGTGAGAGGTTTCCAAACTTTATTCACTGGTTTAAGTCAATCCCCTGAACCAATCCAAGTAATGATCTATAAAGATCAAGGTGGTATACCCGGAACTATTATTCCAGGAACATGGCTTGCTACTGTTAGGGGTTATGGTGATTTGTTGGGATACGAACGATATGTAACATTAGAAATCCCAGGTAATGGAGTTGAATTACAACCTGGAACCTATTGGGTTGCCATCTCGCAATTAGGTGAATACGGTTTGAACTTAGGTGCTTCGGCATCTCGTATGGGATTGAGAACAACAAGTATATTTGTTGCTCCAAATGGTACATTAGGTACTAATGGCCTTTCGTTGGCGTTAGATAGAAACTTCCGTGTAAAGGACTTGACAGGAAAATTAACAAACGACAACTTCTTTGTTTACGAAAACATTAGATTCTCGGGTAACTGGGTTAAATTTACACCACCATTCGGTAATCCAGCATATCCACACGGACACCACTATGGCATTATGGAACAAGAACTTGGTGGTGCAAACCGTTGCGTTCAAACCCTACAACAAGGTTCATGGTTACCTATGCACCGTCCTTACTTTGGATTCCGTTCCTATGGCGACGATCCAGGTTATAATTGGTGCTCCGACGACTTACCCGTTAAATTCAACTTCTTTGATTATGCAATTCGTCAAAATGGAATTGATTTGATTTGGGAAACTTCGGTGGAAGAAAATAATTATGGCTTCTATATCGAACGCCGTAACCAAACCAACAACGAAACCGAATTCAAACCAATTGCCTTCAAAGAAGGTAAAGGTTATTCGTTGACTGCAACACGTTACAACTACTTAGACCAAGATGTTGTTCCCAATACAACTTATCAATACCGATTACGTCAAGTCGACAAAGACGGAACACAATCTTGCGAATCCAGCGATGTTATTACAGTTACATTTGGCACCGAAACAATGATGGTTTTGGAACAAAACACACCAAATCCATTCCGTGGAGCAACATCAATCAAGTTCTCAATACCTGGTCGTCAACAAACTAAACTCGAGGTTTTGGACATCTACGGCAACGTTATCAAAACATTAGTTAACGCAGAATTATCTGGAAAAGACCATCAATACATTTGGGACGGAACTAACGAAGCTAACCAATACGTTAATTCCGGAACCTACATTTACCGATTAACATCCGGTAAAGAAGTATTGACTGGTAAAATGACGTTAATAAGATAATAAATTAAACTCGCTTAGAGGCTGTCTTTTCCCGAAAGACAGCCTCTTTTATTTTGTAAACAATGGAGAAAAAAATGTCCGACACAATTTTTACAAAAATCATTAACCGTGAAATCCCAGCTCAAATAGTGTTCGAAAACGACGAGATTATAGCAATTAATGATATAAACCCCCAAGCACCCGTACATATATTAATAATTCCTAAAAAGGTTATACCAACAATTAACGATTTGATGCCCGAAGATGCCGAATTGATTGGTAAAATGTTTTTGGTTGCTAAACAAATAGCAAAAGAAAAAGGAATCGACCAACAAGGTTATCGATTAGTATTCAATGTGAACGAAGGTGCAGGACAAACTGTATTCCACATACATTTGCATTTAATGGGTGGAAGAAAATTTAATTGGCCTGCTGGCTGATCGGTTTTTGTTAATTTGCATTTTTATTAATTGCAAATTAATGGAAACAATTTCTTTAGATTTTATCGACAACATTTTCGAAACAGAAATCCAATCACTAATTTTGGCTAAATCCAGAATTAGTGATAATTTTTTGAAAGCAGCACAATTGATTGCCCAATCGAACAAAGTCGTTTTATCAGGTATTGGAAAAAGTGGTTTGATTGCACGAAAAATAGGTGCAACGCTTGCTAGCTACAACATTTCGGCAATTTTTCTTCACCCCGTCGAAGCTTTACACGGTGATATAGGCATTATCCAAGACAACGATGTCGTGATTTTACTATCCAAAAGTGGTAGCACCGAGGAAATTGTCCGATTGGTTCCATTTATAAAATCACGTAATGCAAAAATAATTTCGATTGTTAACAACACAAATTCCTATTTAGCCAATAATAGTGACATTGTTCTGGAAGCATTAATAACCCAAGAGGCTTGCATTTTTGGTATTGCTCCAACATCAAGCACGACAGTAACACTCGTTATTGGTGACGTATTGGCAATAACTGCTGCAAAAATAAAAGGAATTACAATTAAAGATTTTTCGAAAACTCATCCGCTGGGAAATATTGGTCTAAAAATTAACTTACAAGTTAAAGACGTTATGCATACAATCGAAAAATTGGCATTGGTCCAAGCCGAAACGTCATTCAAAGAGACTATTATAAAAATTTCCCAACAAGGATTAGGGTGTGCGGTAGTTGTTGATAATCAAATGAATTTGGTGGGATTTATAACCGACGGAGATGTCCGACGAGCCCTGCATAAAAATGACGAAATAAAAAATTTGAAGGCAGCTGATGTTATGACCCGTAACCCAATTACAATAAATCAAAATGAATATGTGGATGTTGCACTTTCGATTATGGAAAATCGACAAAGTCAGATAAATTCGTTGGTGATTTGCGACAACCATAATAAAGTTGTAGGAGTTGTCCGATTGCACGATATTGTTCGAAGTGGAATTTAATTTTTAATAGGACTTGGTTCGATTAGTCTAAATTCAATTTTATCATTATTTTGTTGTTTCTTTTTGTTTTTTCTTAATGAATCAATTCTTTTGTAATTAGGGTTAATAATCTCGTTTTTGGTGATAATTACGTCTTTGGCGATATAGCCTGGTGGTGCAAAAGGTTCTAATTCTTTGTCTTCCAACCAAAGTTTAATCGATCCAGCATTGCCGTGAGTAACTTTGAATTGTTCCTTTGCGGACCAGGTGTAGTTTTGGTTTGGCAATAGTATAGCTTGCACCTTTTGTTTATTATCAATTAAAATGTTAATCCAGACGGAGTCGGTAACTTGGGCATTTAAGCGCAAGCTATCACTTTGTTGAAAAAATTGAAGCAAATTATTTTGATTTTTATCTTCATTTTTGTTTTCAGTGCCAGAAGTTTTTTCTGTTTCAGCGGCACTTATTCCTTGTTCTGGGATTTGCTCATCTGCGTTGGACATAGGATAAAATGTAATAAAAAGTAAAAAGCCTAATAATAGAAAAAGAAATGTATAGATAACAAAATTAATATTTATTTTTGGTTTAGATTTAAAAAGTCTAAAAGCATTGGATTTTGGATTGTAGGTCGATATCTCGGGTTTTGGTAAAGTGGTTTGATAAGACGAAGAAATAGTCTCATCATCAAAAACTAATTTGGTTTTGGGATCTTCTGTTTTAGTTTTTCTTTGATTTGCTTTAATTAATTCGTTGTATGCTTCAATAAATTCTGGATTGTCGAATATTTTCAATTCTTTTGCAAGATTTCGGATGAAAGCTCGAAGGTAGACGTCTTGGAACTCTTCAAAATTTCCTTTTTCGATGTTTATGATAATTGTTTTTCGAATCTTGGTTCGGTCACTCAATTCTTCGATTGACCAACCTTTGCTTTCTCGAGCTTGGGTTAATATTTGCGAAATTTTGGACATTAATATAAAATTAACCTAGTTTTTTTAATTTTGAATAATATGGTTTTTATTTATGATAAAATTAAAATCAATTCTTATTCCAATTATTTTGTTTTTTTTTAAGATAAATAACTTTTGCTTTTCAAGTAATATAGAATTAAACAAAATTAATTATTTTTTTTCTATTTACAATACAACTAATAATATTATTTTCAATGAACTTAACGAAAAGCGAATAGATTTTTTTACTTATGCAACCAATCATTACAATACCCAAGATGACAAACACGAAAACGATGAAAAAAAACCTTTAAATAGCGAATCATCCATTGTATATGTGCCAGATAGCATTTTTAGGTATGCTAATCAACCAAGATACACCATCACGGGCGAATTACCTTATTTGTTGAGTGATCCAAAGTTGGTCAATATCCTTGCGTTGACAGGGATTTTTACCGGGATCTTTTATGCTCAGCACTCAATGCAACAAAGTGATGTGTGGAAGGAAACTGGACCATTTCACATTCAAGAAGACATCCAATATGCATTATGGGTAGATAAGTTTGGACATTTCTATGGAGGATACTCTACTAGTTATTTGTTCACCGAAGCCTTTATAACTGCCGGTTTTGGTTGGGAAATATCGAATTTATTAGGTTCATTGATGGGTTTAGGATATATGTCCTATATCGAAATATTAGATGGTTATAGCAAAGGTTTTGGTTTTTCTCCAACTGATTATTATTTTGATATTTTAGGTTCGGGATATTTCCTTGCACAATATTATTTTCCTATACTGCAAAATTTTAATCCAAAATTTATGTATGTAGATCCAAAATGGTTAGGGGAAAAAGACCGTAATCCACACGAGTCATTTATTGATAACTATAGCGCCCAAACATTTTGGATTTCGATTAATGTCCAAAACTTAATTGGCGGATTTATAGATAAATACTTGCCCGAATGGTTAGAATTGAGCATTGGTTATGCAGCGTATTCTCTCTGTTATCCACCAAAGGGAGACTGCGATCCAAAAATTTCCGAACCAGTCTCGTCGGATGCTTGGGGCAATCGTAAGATTATAATATCATTAGATTACAATTTAGTCAAATTACTCCCCGATGGACCGCCATTTTGGAATTGGTTAAAACAAAGTATGAAATTATTTAAACTACCCGCACCTGCAATAGAAATAGGTAAAAAAACAAAATTCTATTTAATTTATCCCTTCAAATTATAACTTATAAAAGATTGTTAAATAATATTCAAATTCATAAATCGTCAAAAAGCAATTTGATTTTCGTTAAATTTTGTCGAAAAATGTTATTTCGAAAAAAAATATTTAAGAAAAATTTAAAAAAAATTAAATTTTCGTATTGTTATATTCAAAACTTTTCATAATTTTGTAAGCTCTATGAGAGACAAAATTTAAAATGTCCATTAAGGAGTAGATGTGCCGACAATAAGTCAATTAGTTCGAAAAGGAAGAAAAAAACCGGTTTACAAAAGCAAATCACCGGCATTGAAAAGTTCACCTCAACGTCGAGGAGTTTGTACAAGGGTTTACACAACAACACCCAAAAAACCAAATTCGGCATTGAGGAAGGTAGCTAAAGTAAGATTGTCGACTGGGATCGAAGTAATAGCTTACATTCCGGGCGAAGGACACAACTTACAAGAGCACTCTATTGTATACGTCCGAGGAGGAAGAGTTAAAGATCTGCCTGGAGTTCGTTACCACATAGTTCGTGGTGCAGCCGATACTCAAGGAGTTGCAGATCGTCAAAAAGGTCGTTCCAAATATGGAACAAAGAAAAAGAAAGCAGGTGCTGCAAAAGGTCCAGTTAAAGGTAAAAAATAAAAATAAGTTAGGTTGAATAATGAGAAAGAAAAGAGCAGAAGTTAGAAGAATAACACCAGACACCAAATATAATGATATTTTGGTAGCTAAGTTAATTAATTACATAATGTGGGATGGCAAAAAAAGCACTGCAACTAATATAGTTTACGAGGCATTCGATATAATCAAAGAAAAAACCAAAGAAGAACCTTTGGAAGTATTCAAAAAAGCAATGTCGAATGTTGCGCCCGTTATCGAAGTTCGTTCTCGCCGAGTGGGAGGTGCAACTTACCAAGTGCCAGTAGAAGTGAAGGAAAATCGCCGAGTTGCATTAGCTTTACGCTGGTTAAGAAATTATGCACGGGATCGCAAAGAAAAGACAATGGCTGCAAAATTAGCATCCGAAATTATCTCAGCATCCAAAGGCGAAGGTAGTGCTTTCAAGAAAAAAGAAGACGTTCATCGTATGGCAGAAGCAAACAAAGCTTTTGCACATTTTCGATGGTAATAATAGATTTTAGTTCTTTGACAATTAGAAATTAGAGCAATGGCAAGAGCAGTTCCAATACCACAAATCCGAAATATCGGAATAATGGCACACATAGACGCTGGTAAAACCACGACAACAGAGCGTATTCTATTTTATTCGGGATATTTACACCGAATAGGCGAAGTTGACGAAGGCACGGCGTTTATGGATTATATGGAGCAGGAGCGAGAAAGAGGAATAACAATTCAATCTGCTGCTGTAACAACATTTTGGAACAGCCACCAAATAAATATAATCGATACTCCAGGACATGTGGACTTTACAAGTGAAGTTCAACGTTCCTTGCGAGTCCTCGATGGGGCAATTGCAGTATTTTGCGCCGTTGGAGGAGTAGAACCCCAGTCTGAAAGAGTTTGGCGACAAGCCAACGAATTTAATGTTCCACGTATTGCATACGTTAACAAGATGGACAGAATGGGGGCTAACTTTGACCGGGTTCTCCAAATGATTGTGGAGAAGTTAAATGCAAACCCCATTGCAATTCAATTTCCGATGGGTGCCGAAGATTCGTTCGAAGGCATCGTCGATTTAATCAAGATGAAGGCATTCTTCTTTGATCCGGAAAAATATGGCGCAGAATATCAAATTTCCCCAATTCCAGAAAAATATCAAAACCAAGCTAATTTATATCGCTCCCATATGCTCGAAAAAGTCGCTGAACTCGACGATAACCTATTGGAAATTTACCTAAATGGTGAGGAGATTGGCGAAGCAGATATCAAAAAAGCCTTACGCAAAGGTACAATAAATGGCAAATGTGTACCAGTTTTTTGTGGCTCATCTCTCAAAAATATCGGCGTTCAGCCGCTGTTGGATGGTGTTATTGATTATTTGCCTTCACCAGCAGATATAGGTTCAGTTGTTGGATATGATGCAAACGACCACGAAAAATTAATTAGTGTTAACTTGGACGACGAATCTCCATTCACCGCACTTTCGTTTAAGGTTATTTCCGATCCATTTGTTGGTCGCCTTAATTTTATAAGAATTTATTCCGGGATACTTAAACTCGGCTCGAGCGTCGAAAATACAACTTTGGAAAAAAAAGAAAAAATAAACAAAATTTTTAGAGTATATTCGAATAAAAGAGAAGAAATCAGCGAAGCATATTCAGGCGAAATTGTTGCAGTACCACAGATGAAATTTACTTCGACTGGAGATACACTTTGTATAAATCGCAAATTAGTTTTCGACAAAATTCGCTTTCTAGAACCAATGATAGATATGTCGATTGAAGCAAAAACATTAGCAGACCAGGAAAAAATGATTGCAGCATTGGCAAAATTTGCAGACGAAGACCCAACTTTTCGCTTCAAAACAGATGAAGAAAGTGGCCAAATAATTATAAGTGGTGTTGGAGAATTGCAGTTAGAAATTGCTGTGGACCGATTGAAAAGAGAACATAACATCGAAGCAAGAGCAGGCAAACCACAAGTGTCGTACCGCGAAACTATTTCTCAATCGATTATCGAAGAATATCGTTACGACAAACAGCACGCAGGAAAATCACAATCTGGATGGGTCAAAATTGCAATTGAACCTAATGTAACAAACAAAGGAAACGAAGTCATTAGCGAAATTAACGATAAAAAGATCAACAAAGTTATCCTTGATGCTGCTTTAAACGGATTAAAAGAATCATTGCAAATGGGAATGCAAGGTTACCCGTTAGTTGATGTTAAAGTAAAATTGTTAGAAGTAGAATTTATCGAAAATATCACGACTGAATTGGGAACAAAAATAGCAGCATCGAATGCCATTAAAGAAGGTTTGCGAAAGATTGGAACAATAATTTTGGAACCAATATTCAAAGTTGAAATTACATCTCCTGAACAATACGTTGGAGATATAATTTCAGATTTGAATTCGCGAAAAGGAAGAATAAATTCGCTCGATGCTAAAGGAAATATACAAATTATTTCGGGAGAAGCACCATTATCCAATCTATTTGGTTATGTGAGTGCTTTACGAACGCTCTCGCAAGGAAGAGCAGGATTTACAATGACATTTTCGCAATATAGTCCGGCTCAATAAATTGAAAAAAAATAAAATAATAAAAAAAAATAAAAAAATTAGGAGTAAATTATGGCTAAAGAAGTATTTCAAAGGAATAAACCACACGTCAACATTGGTACAATAGGACACGTTGACCATGGTAAAACAACATTGACAGCTGCCATCACAATGGCATTACACAAAAAATATGGGAAAGGCGAAATTCGAACATTTGATTCGATCGACAATGCACCAGAAGAAAAAGCACGCGGTATAACAATTGCAACAGCGCATGTTGAATACGAAACCGAAAAACGCCACTATGCACACGTTGATTGTCCAGGCCACGCTGACTACATCAAGAATATGATCACTGGTGCTGCACAAATGGACGGTGCTATCTTGGTTGTAGCTGCAACAGATGGTCCTATGCCCCAAACCCGTGAACACATCTTGTTAGCTCGCCAAGTTGGTGTGCCAAGAATTATTGTATTTATGAATAAAGTTGATGCAGCCGATCCAGAATTGTTGGATTTGGTCGAAATGGAAATTCGTGAATTATTAACTTCTTATCAATTCCCAGGTGACGAAATTCCAATTATCCGTGGTTCTGCATTACATGCATTAGATGCTGGTTCAGCAAGCGATACAACCGCCGACGACCCAAGATTGCAATGTATTTATGAATTAATGGATGCAGTCGATAACTATATTCCAACACCCGAACGCGATATTGATAAACCATTCTTAATGCCTGTTGAAGACGTTTTCTCCATTACCGGTCGTGGAACAGTAGGAACTGGTAGAATTGAACGTGGAAAAATCAGAGTTAACGAGGAAGTCGAAATCGTTGGATTTGGAATGCACAAAAAAACAACTTGTACAGGAGTAGAAATGTTCCGCAAGTTGTTGGAAGAAGGTATTGCTGGCGACAATGTTGGATTGCTATTACGCGGTATCGACAAAAAAGAATTAGAAAGAGGAATGGTTGTTGCCAAACCAGGTTCGATTACTCCACATCACCACTTTACAGCCCAAATCTATGTTTTGAAGAAGGAAGAAGGAGGCCGTCATACTCCATTCTTCAATGGTTATCGACCTCAGTTCTATTTTAGAACAACAGACGTAACAGGTTCAATCAAATTACCAGGCAACATCGAAATGGTTATGCCCGGCGACAACTTAGATGCTATCGAAATTGAATTGATAACACCAGTTGCTATGGAGGAAGGATTACGTTTCGCAGTACGCGAAGGTGGAAGAACAGTTGGTGCAGGCGTTGTAACAAAGATTATTGAATAAAATCGAAAAACTAAGAAATGCAAAAAATTAGAATAAAATTAAAGTCTTATGACCACAATCTTATCGATAAAAGTAGCGAGAAGATTGTGAAAACATTGAAGCAAACTGGAGCACTGGTCGTTGGACCAGTGCCATTGCCAACAAGAAGACAGATTTACACAGTAAATCGCTCTCCCCATGTAGATAAAAAGTCGAGAGAGCAATTTGAATTATTAACACACAAAAGATTAATTGATATATTCAATTCATCACAAAAAACAGTAGATGCACTGATGAGGCTTGAATTGCCGGCAGGTGTAGATGTAGAAGTCAAAGTATAAGGGAAAAAATGAAAGCAGCAATACTTGGCAGAAAAATAGGAATGACAACGCTTTATACCGAAGATGGACGACAAATACCCGTAACTTTGGTGCAAGCAGGTCCGTGCCCAGTAGTTAAATTGCGAACAGTCGAAAAAGATGGCTATAATTCCGTAGTTGTTGGATTCGAGGAAGTTCCGGAAAAAAAATTAACAAAACCAGTTTTAGGTCAATTCAAGAAAAATGGACTAAAACCACATAAATTGTTAAAAGAATTTAGAGATTTGGAAGGGAATTATTCAACTGGGGATGTATTGACCGTCGAAAAATTTCAAGTAGGCGATAAAGTTAAAGTAGTTGGTACTTCCAAAGGACACGGTTTTCAAGGTGTTGTAAAGCGACATCATTTTGGTGGAATTGGTATGATAACACACGGCCAATCCGATAGAGTTCGACATCCTGGTTCGATAGGTGCATCATCCTACCCATCCAGAGTATTAAAAGGTTTAAGAATGGCTGGGCAAATGGGTAACAAAAGAATTAGTGTCCGTAACTTAGAAATCGTAGAAATATTTCCTGAACAAAACCTAATACTAATCAAGGGAAGTGTGCCTGGCGCAAAGAATGGTTTATTAGAAATAATGAAAGGGTAGAAACGATGCAAGTAGATTTATATAACAAACAAGGTGAAGTGATAGGTCAAGTGGAATTGAGCGATGAAATATTCGCAATTGAACCTAATGAGTATGCTATACATCAAAATGTAGTTGCTCTTTTGGCTCACCAACGACAAGGTACTCATAAAACTAAGGATAGATCCGAAGTTTCTGGAGGAGGCAAAAAGCCTTGGCGTCAAAAAGGTCGTGGCACAGCAAGAGCTGGTTCGATACGCTCGCCACTATGGGTTGGGGGTGGAACGGTTCACGGACCAAAACCCCATAAATATAACTTAAAAGTACCAATTAAAGTAAAAAGATTAGCAAAAAAATCTGCTTTATCAATTAGAGCACAAGAAAATAATATCAAAGTTCTCAATGAGTTTAGTTTGGATAATTACAAGACAAAAGAAGTAGTTCAATTGCTCAAAAATTTAAAATTAGAAGGCGAATCAACTTTGATCTTAACCGAAGATACAGATAGAATTTTCTATGTATCAGCTCGCAATATACCTAAGGTGGATGTTTATCCAGCAGACAAAATATCCGTATATGATATAATGACACACAAAAATTTAGTGATATTGCAAAATGCAATCAATAAAATCGAAGAAACATTAAAGTAAGGGGTTGAGCAATGTTCGATATAATTAGAAAGCCGATAATATCGGAAAAAGCAATGGGAATGCAACATTTGAGGCAATATGTATTCGAAGTAGCCCCAAATTCCAATAAGATTCAAATAAAGAAAGCAATCGAAGAGCTTTACGATGTAGAAGTCCAAAGCGTTCGAACTTTGAATGTAAGAGGTAAAAACAAGTCCCGATTTACACGAGAGGGGTTAATGAAAGGGCGTACAGCACGAAGAAAGAAGGCATACGTAACATTGAAAGAAGGCTTCACTATCGAAATAGTATCAGGTGCACAAGAAGAATAATAAAGAGATGAAAAAATGGGAATAAGAACATTAAAACCAATAACGCCGGGAACAAGATTCTACTCAGTAGACGATTTTTCGGATATAACGGCGGACAAACCATATAAAAAGTTGACCGTTCCATTAAAAAGTACGGGCGGACGCAATAATACAGGACGAGTAACATCTCGCCATCGCGGTGGTCGACACAAAAGACTCTACCGCATAATTGATTTTAAAAGAAATAAGATTAATATTCCAGCAACGGTGCAAACAATTGAATATGACCCAAATAGAACAGCCAGAATTGCATTGGTAAAATACGAAGATGGTGAGATGAGATATATCCTAGCACCAGATAAATTAAAAGTTGGTGACGTTATTTTGGCCTCGCCGAATGCTGAATATAAAGATGGCAATGCATTACCATTGAAAAATATACCAGTTGGCTTGTTCATTCATAATATCGAGATGAAACCAGGAAAAGGTGGTCAATTAGCAAGAAGCGCCGGAGCATCATGTCAACTTTTAGCAATCGAAGGAAAATATGCACAAATTAAATTACCCTCAGGTGAAATACGAATGATAAATAGCGAATGCTATGCAACAATAGGAAAAGTAAGCAATCCTGACCACTTTAACATTCTGTGGGGTAAAGCAGGCCGATTGAGATGGAAAGGTGTTCGTCCACAAACGCGCGGTATGGCAATGAACCCAGTAGATCACCCAATGGGTGGTGGTGAAGGTGCATCAAAATCTGGTGGCGGTCGCCAACATCCAGAGTCACCTTGGGGTAAATACGCAAAAGGTTTGAAAACAAGAAAACCAAAGAATCCATCTAATAAATATATTGTTAGAAGAAGAAAAAATTAGGAAAAAATAATGTCGAGATCTTTAAAAAAAGGTGTATTTGTCCATTACAAATTACTCAAGAAAATCGAAGAACTAAATACTTCGAAAAAGAAACAAGTAATCAAAACATGGTCGAGAGCATCAACAATAATGCCCGAATTTGTTGGACACACTATTGCAGTGCATAATGGTAAAAATTTTGTACCAGTTTATATTACAGAAAACTTAGTTGGACACAAATTAGGTGAATTTGCACCAACACGTATCTTCCGTGGCCATGCCGGAAATCGTAAAGAAGGTAAGAAATAAGGAGAAAAATGATGGAAGCAAGAGCAATTAAAAAACACATTCGGTCATCACCTGTTAAAATGAGGTTAGTTATAGATATGATCAGAGGCAAAAAGGCTTCAGAGGCAATTGGAATATTGCATTTTCATCCAAAGAAAGCCGCTCGGCTCGCCGAACAAACTCTAAAATCTGCAATATCTAATTTAAGTAATAAAAAACGAGAATTAGGATTACCAGTCAAAGAGGATGAATTCATAGTTTCGGCTGCAAAAGTTGACGTGGGTCCAACAATGAAAAGAATAATGCCAGCACCAATGGGGCGTGCCTATAGAGTGCGTAAACGAAGCAATCACTTGACCATAGTTGTGTCCGATGGACAAATTGAAGAAAAACAAGAAAAAAATGAGGAGTAGATCTTGGGACAGAAAACTAATCCAATAGGTTTAAGATTAGGTATCACAAGAGGTTGGGATGCAAATTGGTACGATGATACCAATTATGCAGAAAAGCTAACCGAGGATTTAAAAGTAAGGAATTACATCCGAAATCGAAAAAAGAACGCTGGTATATCAAGAATAATTATTGATAGAACAGCAAAACAATTAAGGATAACAATCCATACATCTCGTCCAGGTGTGATTATTGGTAAATCGGGAAAAGATATTACTCAATTAGAATACGAAATTAAGAAAGTTACTGGAAAGGAAGTAAAGATAATGATCCACGAAATTAAGCGTCCGGAATTAGATGCTTATTTAGTGGGCGAAACAATAGCACAACAGTTGGAAAAACGAGTATCGTTCCGTCGTGCAATGAAACAAGCAGTATCGGCAGCAATGAGGATGGGTGCAATTGGGATTAAAGTAATGTGTAGCGGACGATTGGGTGGAGCCGAAATGGCACGAACTGAACAATACAAAGAAGGTCGAACTCCACTGCACACATTAAGAGCAGACATAGATTACGCAGTCCAAAGAGCCGAAACAATTTATGGTTCCATTGGAATTAAAGTATGGATATTCAAAGGCGAAATTTATTAAGAAACGAGGTAAAATATGTTAGCACCAAAAAGAGTTAAATACCGAAAACCACAACGAGGCAGAAGAAAAGGTAAGGCGTGGCGTGGTTCTCAAGTAGCATTTGGTTCGTTTGGGTTGAAAGCTTTAGAACCAGCTTGGATAACCAACCGACAAATAGAATCAGCACGTATTGCAATTAATAGATACTTAAAACGTGATGGGAAAATATGGATAAGAATATTTCCCGACAAAGCATACACCAAGAAGCCATTAGAAACTCGACAAGGAAGTGGTAAAGGAAGTCCAGAAGGCTGGGTTGCAGTAGTTCGTCCTGGTAGAATAATGTTCGAAGTTGATGGTGTGTCACGCGAAGCAGCAATGGAAGCACTGCGATTAGCTTCACACAAACTTCCAATAAAGACAAAATTTGTTGAACGAATTGATTTGGTATAAAAATGAAACCAAGAAAAGCAAAAGATTTAAGAGAATTGAGCGATATGGAATTAAAAAACTTGCTTGAAGAATCCAAAGAAACTTTAGCTCGTCAAAGAATACAACATTCATTAAAGCAATTAACCAATACAGCAAGTTTGGCAACATTAAGAAAAGATATTGCAAGGATAAAAACAATAATTAATGAAAGAAAACAAGCGAAATAAAATGAACGATAAAACTCAAAACGAAATAATGGATGTAGTGGAAAGAAAACCACACAAAAGAATACTTCAAGGTGTTGTAACATCAGATAAACCTGACAAAACGATAATTGTGAAAGTTGAAAGGCAGGTTGCACATCCAATTTATAAAAAATATTATAAACAAAGTAAAAAGTTTATGGCTCACGACGAGAATAACGATGCCCATATAGGAGATATAGTAAGGATTCGTGAAAATCGTCCTTTAAGTGCCCGTAAAAGATGGGTTTTAATTGAAATTGTTGAACGAGCTAAATAGTGGGTGAAAGATGATACAGGAAGAAACCAATTTAACAGTTGCAGATAATTCAGGTGCAAAGAAAATCCGATGCATCCGAGTTCTTGGTGGACATGGCAAAAGATATGCAAGCGTAGGTGATTTAATTGTTATAACGGTTAAATCTGCAATTCCAAATGCACCGGTAAAAAAAGGAAAAGTATACAAAGCCGTAGTTGTTCGAACCAAAAAAGAAGTTCGTCGCCGTGATGGCTCATTTATTAGATTTGATGACAATGCAGCAGTGATTTTGAACGAAAAAGGCGAGCCACGAGGAACACGTATCTTTGGTCCAGTTGCTCGAGAATTAAGAGAAAAAAATTATATGAGAATTGTTTCCCTTGCACCAGAAGTGTTATAATACGGAGATAAGGAAAAAATGAAACTGAAAATTAAGAAGAATGATACAGTGATGGTAATCACTGGAAATGATAAAGGGAAAATTGGAAGAGTTTTGGAAGTAATACCCGATAAGATGAGAATCTTGGTTGAAGGTGTAAACGTCCGAACTAAAGCAACTCGTCCCAATCAACAAAATCCCAAAGGTGGGCTAATTCACAAGGAATTACCTATACATTATTCCAATGTACAGTTGATCGATTCCGACAAAAAACCAACTCGTGTTGGAATTCGCATAACTGATAAAAAAGATTCAAAAGGAAAAGTGATCAAACAACGTTATGCCAAAACTAATGGCAAACCAATATAGTAATGGGGGAGGAATAAAAAAATGGCAAAAACAGTAAAGAAAGCAGCTGGTAAACCAGGATCGAAAAAAACCGATTTCCTATTCGAAGGCAAAAGATTGGAAGAAGTTAAAGAAACCGAAATTCCAAAGCCACGATTACAGGAATTCTATATAAATAATGTTGTTCCAAACCTAATGAAGCGATTTAATTACTCCAATCCAATGCAAGTGCCAAAGTTGGAAAAAATCGTATTAAATATGGGAATTGGAGATGCAGTTGGAGATCCAAAACTTTTGCAAAATGCAATAAACGAATTAGAATTAATCTCGGGTCAAAGACCATCAGTGCGAAAAGCAAAAAAATCGATATCTAACTTTAAGCTCCGACAAGGTATGCCAATTGGAGCAATGGTAACATTGCGACGAGCACGAATGTTGGAATTTTTGGATAGATTTATTAATATAGCTGCGCCACGAATTCGCGACTTTCGGGGATTCCCCGATAAAGGGTTCGATGGACGAGGAAATTATTCCGTTGGAATTAAAGAACAAATCATATTTCCCGAAATAGATGTCGACAAAGTTGGACGAATTTCAGGTTTAGATATAACATTTGTAACAAGTGCAAAAACAGACGAAGAAGCATATGCCTTGTTACAAGAATTTGGTTTTCCATTCAGAAAGAAAGAATAGGTGAAGATAAATGGCAAAATTAAGTGTCATACAAAGAAATCTTAAAAGAATTCGTATGGTTGAAAAATACCAAGCGAAACGAGAAGAATTAAAAGCAAAAGGTGATTGGGAAGGACTTCAAAAATTACCAAGAAATAGTTCTCCTACTCGAGTCAGATTACGATGTTCCGTTACAGGGCGTGGACGAGGTGTGTATCGAAAATTTGGATTATGCCGTAATCAATTAAGGCAATTAGCATTGGAAGGCAAATTGCCAGGTGTTCACAAAGCAAGTTGGTAATTTAAGGAGAAAAACTATGCCAGTAACAGATCAAGTTGGTGATTTTTTAACAAGAATACGAAACGCTGGTGCAGCAGGCCATAGCTATACCCAAGCACCATTAAGTAAAGTGAAAGAAAGAATTGCAGCAATTTTAAAAGAGCAAGGATACATAGATAATTACGAAATTATTCGCGAAGGGTCGCAAGGAATCATCAAAATAAAACTACGATACCACAACAAAAAACACGTTATAAGAGAAATAAAAAGAGTTTCTAAACCCGGAAGAAGAGTTTATAGTCCCGTTGAACAATTGCCCAAAGTTTATAATAGTTTGGGTATTGCAATTGTATCAACATCCAAGGGAATAATGACAGATAAACAAGCACGGCATTATAATGTTGGTGGCGAAGTAATTTGCACTATTTGGTAGAGAAATAAGGAGAAATAAAAGTGTCGAGAGTAGGAAAAAAACCGATAACCATTCCAGAAAAAGTACAAGTATCGATCGTTGGACGAACTTTAAAAGCAAAAGGACCTTTGGGTGAACTATCTTTTGATATTCCCGAGCCAATAGAATTTAATTTAGAAAATAATGTCCTAACGTTTAGCCGTCCAAACGATGAGAAAAAAATTCGTGCTCTTCACGGATTGTCGCGTGCATTGAGTTACAACACAATCTATGGTGTCAAGGAAGGATTTTCGAAAACATTGAAAATCGAAGGAGTTGGTTATAAAGTTGAATTAAAAGGAAAAGGTTTACTTTTTTCCTTAGGATATTCACACCCAATATACTTTTTACCACCAGAAGGAATTACTTTTGAAGCTCCAAATCCAAACACAGTAGTAGTGAAAGGAGCAAACAAAGAAGTAGTTGGATTGGTCGCAGCAAAAATAAGAAAACTCAGACCACCCGAGCCATACAAAGGTAAAGGTATACGATACGATGGTGAATACATTCGCCGTAAAGAAGGAAAGAAGACAACAAAATAATTAAGAAATAAACACAGATAAACGATGAATAGATTTGAACTTAAAAAAACAAGACGTGCCCGACGAAAAATGTCGATTCGCAAAAAGATTTATGGCACGCCCGAAAAGCCAAGAATGAGTGTTTTCCGTAGTTTGAACAATATCTTCGTGCAATTGATTGACGATACCAAAGGAGAAGTATTGGTTTCGGCATCAACAATTGATAGCGAAGTGAAAAATAAAATTACGGACAAAATGACCAAAACCGAAAAATCCAAGTTGATTGGGAAGATTATAGCCGAACGAGCAACTTCAAAGAATATTCAGCAAGTAGTGTTCGACCGTAACGGGTATATTTATCACGGAAGAATTAAAGCTCTTGCAGATGCTGCAAGAGAAAATGGACTAAAGTTTTAATTATCGGGAGTAAAAGGTGGCATTAGTAAAATCATCAGAAGTAGAATTATTCAACAAATTGGTATACGTTGGTCGTACCGCCAAAGTTGTTAAAGGTGGCCGTCGATTTAGTTTTTCTGCATTAGTCGTTGTTGGCGACAAGCAAGGACACGTTGGCTATGGATTGGGCAAAGCAGGCGAGGTTGTCGATGCGGTAACCAAAGCAACCGAAGCAGCAAAGAAAAATATTGTTTCGGTAACAATTCAAAATGGAACAATACCACACGAAATAGTAGCAAAATTCGGAGCAGCTAAAGTCTTACTAAAACCTGCTAGCCCTGGAACAGGTGTTATCGCTTCGGGTGCTATTCGTGCTGTTTTGGAAATGGCTGGAGTCGAAAATGTGCTTACCAAAAGTCTTGGATCCACAAATCCACACAACGCTTTAAAAGCTACCGTAAAAGCCTTGCAAACTCTCGAAGATGCTTCGTCGGTTGCTATAAGACGAAAAATTCCTATTGAAAAAGTAATTAAAGGTTAAGAAAATGGGAAAGTTAAAAATTACTCAAGTGCGAAGTATTATAAAAACATTAGAAGTTCAAAAAAGAACAATTTCGGCATTGGGATTGGGCAGACCAAATTATTATACAATCTTACCCGATAATCCACAAACTTGGGGTATGATTGAAAAAGTTAAACATTTAGTAAAAGTAGAAAAATTACCAGAATAAGAGAGTAGATAAGATGAAACACATTGGTAATCTAAATATTCCAAAGGGAGCAGTAAAATCCAAAAAACGAATTGGTCGCGGACAGGGCTCTGGCAAAGGTGGAACATCCACACGCGGACACAAGGGACAAATGTCTCGTCGTGGAGCAAAAATACCAGCCTTTTTCGAAGGCGGTCAAATGCCACTTTCGCGTCGAGTTCCTAAGTTCGGATTTACAAATAATTTCCGTATTGAATATCAAGAAGTTAATATTGGCAGGTTGCAAGAACTTGCCGAAAAAAATGCATTCGAAAATAATATCGTCAACAAAGATATTTTATATAATTTAAGAGTAATCCGTAAGAAAAAATTACCAGTTAAAATTTTGGGCGTCGGCGAATTATCTATACCATTACAAATAACTGCTGATGCTTTCACTCAAACTGCTAAAAATAAAATTGAATCAATCGGAGGCTCGGCAATCGTAAATGGCTAACTTTACTCAAACAATACAAAATATGTTTAAAATAGAGGATTTGAGATACAAAATCCTCTATACACTTGGTATATTGATAATTATTAGAATTGGTGCACACATCACTCTTCCAGGAGTTGATGTTTCAGCTTTGAAGCTTGCTGTTGCTTCGGACCAAAACACTTTATTTGGTTTGTTTGATATGTTTGTTGGAGGTGCCTTCTCCAATGCAGCAATTTTTGCCCTTGGTATTATGCCCTACATTACCACTTCTATTATCTTGCAAATGGCTGGTATCGTTATCCCAGAACTACAAAAAATGCAAAAAGAAGGCGAGGAAGGCCGAAGAAAGATTAATCAATGGACACGAGTTGGCACTGTTCTTATTGCTGGTATGAACGCTTGGGGCTTTGCAATTAAACTTGCTAATCAGACTACTCCAGGAGGTGCACCAGTTGTTCCCGATTCAGGTTTCTTGTTCTATTTGACAACCACATTTATGCTTACTGCAGGTGTTATTTTTATGATGTGGTTAGGCGAACAAATTACCGAAAGAGGTATTGGAAATGGAATTTCGTTGATAATCTTTATTGGTATCATTGCACGCTTACCCGATTCATTATGGCAAGAATGGAACTTAATTTCTTCTGGCTCTCGTCATTGGATTGTCGAAATTATTGTGTTGGCATTACTGGTTGCAGTTGTTGCGGCTGTAATACTTGTTACACAGGGTGCTCGTAGAATACCAGTGCAATACGCTCGTCGTCAAGTCGGAAAGAAAGTTTACGGAGGAACAACTCAATATATACCCCTACGAGTTAATACTGCCGGAGTTATGCCTATAATTTTTGCTCAATCATTGATATTTATACCAAACACTGTTTTGGGATTTTTCCCCGAAAACCAAACTTTGCAATATATTGCTCATTTGTTTAGCGACAGATCTTTTGTTTATGCGGCAATCTATGGATTGATGATAGTTTTCTTTACTTACTTTTACACTGCTATAGTTTTCAATCCACAGGAAATATCCGATAATATGAAAAAACAGGGTGGATTTGTTCCTGGCATACGTCCCGGCAAACCAACCGCCGAATATATCGAAAGAATACTAACTCTGATTACTTTGCCAGGTTCAATCTTTTTAGCAATTGTTGCAATATTGCCAACATTTATTATGAATGTATTTAGCGTAACATCCTCGTTTGCTCAATTCTTTGGGGGAACAAGTTTATTAATTGTTGTTGGTGTGATGTTGGATACATTGCAACAAATTGAATCGCATTTATTGATGCGTCACTACGATGGATTTATGAAAACTGGTAAAATCAAAGGAAGATCAGGTATTGGTGGATTCTAATAAATCCACCAATATTTATTTTTTACTGGTTAGTTAGAGCAGAAAAAAAGTGATATTTACAAGTTTAAGTTCGGATGAGTTTAAGTTCTTTGAAAAAGCTAATAGAATAGTTGCCGAAACTCTTGCGAAACTCCAAAAAATGGTTAAACCAGGTATAACAACATTAGAATTAGATAAAATAGCCGAAGATTTCATTTTAAGCCAAAACGCAAGACCAGCATTCAAGGGTTATGGGCACTCGAAGAACCGATTTCCTGCAACAATATGCGCTTCGGTTGATGAAGTTGTTGTCCACGGGATTCCAAACAATATACCATTGAAGGAAGGGCAAATTCTATCGATAGATGTTGGTGCCGAATACAAAGGGTTTTATGGGGATAGTGCAATAACTTGCTTGGTGGGCAATGTTGACGAAGAAAAAAAGAATTTGGTAGTTCGCACCGAAGAAGCACTCTACAAAGGGATCGAAAAAGCAATATCAGGAAACAAAATATATGATATTGCTCGTGCAATCCAAGAATATGTCGAGAGTTTTGGTTACAATGTTACGCGGGAACTGGTTGGACACGGCATAGGGAACAAATTGCACGATGAACCACCTGTACCGAACTTTGTACCATTGTTGTTGCACCGAAGTCAATTCCCTAACACAAGATTGCAAAAGGGAATGGCATTAGCAATAGAGCCTATGGTGCATATGGGAGGCAAAGAAACTATTCAATCCGATGATGGCTGGACAATTATAACTAAAGACCATAAACCAGCAGCACATTGGGAACATACTATAGTAGTAGATAATGGGAAACCAATAATAATGACTTTAAGATAAATTAAAAGAATATGGCAAGAGAAGATTTAATAAAAGTTGATGGTATTATTGACGAAGTGTTGCCAAACACTCAATTCCGTGTTACCCTGGAAAACGGACATAAGATTTTGGCACACATTTCAGGCAAAATGAGGATGAACTTTATAAAAATATTACAAGGTGATAAAGTTACTGTTGAAATTTCCCCTTATGATTTAACTAAGGGTAGAATAATTTATCGATATAAATAAAAGGTGAAATAAATGAAAGTTAGAGCATCAGTAAAAAAACGAACACCGGAAGATAAAATAGTCCGACGCAAAGGGCGAGTTTATATAATAAACAAAAAGAATCCAAGATTAAAGCAAAGACAAGGTTAAAAGGAGGATTAGGTGGCAAGAATAGCTGGTATTGACTTACCAAAAAACAAAAGAGGTTTTATAGGTTTGACCTATATCTTTGGTATAGGCCGAACAACTGCAAAAGAAATTTTGCGAAAAGCTAACGTGCCCGAAACTAAAAAAGTTAGTGAATGGACCGACGAGGAAGTTGCTCGTATTCGTTCCGTCATCGACGAATACAAAGTCGAAGGTCAGTTGAGAAGCGAAATACAAATGAACATCAAACGTTTGATGGACATTGTGTGTTATCGCGGATTACGTCATCGCCGAGGTTTACCAGTTCGTGGTCAAAGAACACGAACTAACGCACGCACACGAAAAGGTAGAAGAAAGACAGTTGCCGGAAAGAAAAAGGCAACAGCTAAAAAGTAGTATTTTATTATTAAAATGGGTTAAAGAGTGGCAAAGAAAAAAATTAAGAAAAAGACCGTATCCGATATTCACGGCAAAGCATTTATCAAAGCAACTTTTAACAACATTATTGTTACAATTACCGATTTATATGGTAATGCATTATGCTGGTCCTCAGCTGGCAAAAATGGTTTTAAGGGCTCAAAGAAAAATACTCCATATGCATCGCAAGTGAGCGCCGAAAAAGCCGCAAAAGATGCCTTCGATATGGGATTACGAAAGGTTGACGTGTTTATCAAAGGACCAGGTGCAGGTCGCGAGGCTGCTATCCGAGCACTAACTCAAGCAGGTTTAGAAGTACATTCTATTATTGATAGAACACCTATACCTCACAACGGATGCCGTCCTCCGAAAAGACGGAGAGTATAAAATTAAAGGTGTTTGAATATGAACTATCAAATGCAAATGCCCGAGAGGGTTATTGTAGAAAGAACATCTTCCGAAAATCACGGAAGATATATACTTCAGCCTTTGGAACAAGGCTATGGAGCAACTATTGGCAATGCAATCCGGCGTGTATTGCTCTCTTCTATCGTTGGATCTGCCATAGTTGGCGTAAAATTTTCCAACGTGCTCCACGAATTCGAGACCATAAAAGGAGTTACCGAGGATGTCGCCGAAATTATTTTGAATTTAAAAGAGGTTAGATTTAAATTAATCGATAAAAAAATCCAGCGTATAGCATTTAGATTAAAAGGAGCTGGCACTTGGACTGCCAAAGATATCCAAGAAGCAAGTTCTTTGATCGAAGTTATGAATCCAGATCATCACATTGCAACTTTAGAAGATGATGCCGATTTTGATGTGGAATTGCGTATTGGTCGCGGTAAAGGTTATGTCCCTGCCGAAGAACAACAAGTATTCGACTTTCCTGTTGGTATGTTGCCCATTGATTCGATTTTCACCCCAATAAAAAATGTTATTTATAATGTTGAACCTTTTCGCGTTGGTCAAAAAACTGATTACGAAAGATTAGTTTTGGACATTCGTACCGATGGAACCATTTCTCCAGAAGATGCTCTTCACCAAGCTGCTTCAATAATTCGCGACCACATAAGATTATTTATTGATTTTGATTTGCACGTCCAAGCCGAAGTTGAAGAAACCAAAAAAACCGAAGAATCTTCTGCTCAATCCGAACAAAAGAAAATCCGAACTATTCTCCAAACTCCTGTCGAAGACTTAGAATTATCTGTTCGGGCACACAATTGCCTAAAAAGTGCCAACATCAAATATGTTTATGAATTAGTTAGATTGGATCAAAATGATTTGCTCAAATTCCGTAACTTTGGACGAAAATCTTTAACAGAACTTGGAGAAGTAATACAAAGTTTAGGCTTGGAATTTGGTATGGATGTTGAAAAATATCTCAAAGATAATCCAAAACCACAATTTTAATTTTGTTAATTATAATCTTGGAAAATAGAAATGCGACATTTAAAAAAAGGAAGAAAGCTTAATAGAACAAGTAGCCATAAAAAAGCATTAATGAGAAATTTGGCAACCGCATTAATTACTCACAAAAAAATACATACAACTTTAGCAAAAGCTAAGGAACTAAGGCCCTATATCGAAAAACTTATTACTCGAGCTAAAAAATCTTATATAAAAGAACAAAATAATTTATTACCAGAAGGAACCAAGTTAGATATTCATTCCCGTAGAATTGCTTCGGCTTACGTATATGGTAAAGCAGCAGTTCAAGCTCTGTTCGACGAAATTGCACCAAAGGTTGCCGAACGACCCGGCGGATACACACGAATAATCAAAACTGGTATTCGCCAAGGTGACTCTGCAACTACTGCTGTTATTCAGTTAGTTGATTGGTTCGATATCCAAGATGGAGCAATCTCCAAGAAACGACGCAAAAAGGTTGCAAAATCCAAAGCAAAAACCACAATCTCAACTGATAAACCAGCCGAAAAACCAATTGAACAACAATCGCTTCCATCAAGCGAACCACCCCAAGAAACACCCGAGGTTTCCGACAGCCAAGTAATAAACGAAGATACTGCAGCTACAACCGAAAACAATCCAATCGATGCAACTGAACACTCTTCAATACCATCTAGCGAATCTTCTTCAAATTATGATGATCAAAGTGCAGAACCAGCAACGAATGCGAGCGAAGAAATTCAACCATCCGACGAAATCGAAGAAGTTAAAGTAAAAAAATCTGAAGAATAATTTAAAAATTCATTCATTCATTCAGAGTGCTGCTTCCCAAAAAAGCAGCCTTTTTTTTATTTTAAGCAAGTCGTCAAAAATTTTGTTAGAAATGTCCCAAACACTTTATTGTTGGATGAAACAGAAAAAAAATATAAATCGAGTTAAGTATCATTTGTTCAATAACAAAAAAATTACTAATTTATAAAAAATTTTTTTTATATATTTTACATATGTGATATGCAAAACGAAGGAATAAATTATATTGAACTGCAGAAGGAACTCGATCTTGCCAAAAGTAAATTAGATTTTTACAAAACAGTATTGGATCATTCAGTAGATTGGGAAATTTTACAAAAACCAAGTGGGGAGTTTTTGTATTGTTCGCCATCTTGCAAACAAATAACTGGTTATGAAGCACAGGAATTTTTGGAAAATCCAGATCTATTTCTTCAAATTATCCACCCTGAAGATAGAGAATTATTCCTTAAACACCTTAATCTCAAGAGAAAAGAATTAGAAGGGGAAATTAAAATTGAATTCAGAATAATTGCCAAAGATGGTCAAGAAAAATGGATAGAGCATCTATGTAAAAAAGCATATAATTCTCAAGGAGAGTTAATTGGGTATCGTTCCAGCAATCGTATCATTCCTGATAGAAAAAAAATGGTAGATTCTCTTATCGATAGTGAAGCACTCAACAAAGCTTTACTTGGTGCCACTCCTGATTTGATGTTTGTGATTGATAATAATGGAATAATTCTTGATTATAGTGCTTCTAACAAAAAAGTTTTATATACTCAACCCGAGAATTTTTTGCAAAAAAATGTAAAAGAGGTTTTGCCACCTTACCTTGCAGAACAAACAATATCCAAAATTAAAAAAGTTTTAGAAACCCAAGAAATTCAAATTTTTACTTACCAATTAAATATCAATAATCAAATAAGATACTACGAAAGTAGGGTAGTCCCTTACGGAGAGTATAAAACATTATCTATTGTTAGGGATGTTACCGAGAGTATTATAGCTGAGGAGAAATTAAGGGAGAGCGAAGCCATATTGCGAGCTATAATGGAGGGAACAGCTGATAATATTTGGGCTTTTAATAGAAATTATGAAATAATATACATAAATCCAACTTTTCAAAATGATTTCTATCAATCATTTGGAATTAAACTCATCAAAGGTAGTAATTTGTTGGATTCTCTTCCTAATAGTTTACAACCAATTTGGAAGCAACGTTATAATCGTGCACTTGCAAATGAACAATTTACAATCGAAGATGCTGTCGAAACAAAGATAGGAACAATATACATCGAAGTTACCTTCAATCCAATAGTAAACAATGGCGAGGTAATTGGTTGCTCGTGCTTTGCAAGAAATATCACTGAACGAAAAAATGCAGAAAAAGAAATAATTGCTGCCAAAGAACGAGCCGAAGAAAGCGACCGACTTAAATCAGCTTTTTTGGCAAATATGAGTCACGAAATTCGTACACCGATGAACGGAATCTTGGGATTTGCCCAACTACTGAAAGAACCTAATTTGCCCGAAGAAGAAAAACTCGAATACGTTGAAATGATCGAAAAAAGTGGTGAACGAATGTTGAACATTTTAAACGATTTAATAGACATTTCAAAAATCGAGGCCGGTGTTGTTAAGGTTAATAATCAAGCTACTAATATCAACGAAAAAATTCGATTTATCTATAATTTTTTCGAACTTGAAGCAGAAAATCGTGCATTGGAATTCTCTTGCAAATTCGGTTTACCCGACGAATTGGCAATTATTAATACTGATAGTGATAAATTATATGCAATAATAACAAATTTGATAAAAAATTCACTGAAATTCACAGAATCTGGTTCGATTGAATTTGGTTATATTGCAAACGATGACGAGCTCAGGTTCTTCGTCAAAGATACAGGTATTGGGATATCAAAAGATAAGCAACAAGTTATCTTCGAACGCTTTATGCAAGCCGATATCGAAGATAAAATGGCTCGTCAAGGAGCTGGATTAGGTTTAGCTATTGCTAAAGCATATGTCGAAATGTTAGGAGGAAAAATTTGGGTGGAGAGCGACGAAGGTGTAGGCTCAACCTTTTATTTCACTTTACCATATCAATATAATCTAGATAATAATAATTTTGAAAATAATACAGATAGTGTTATGAAAGAGGATGAAAATATTAAATTGAAGATATTGGTGGTAGAGGACGATCCAACATCCCAAAAATTACTAAAAAAAATACTTGAAAGATACACAAAAGAAATTATTTTTGCTTATAATGGACAAGATGCGGTTGAGATTTGTCGTCAAAATTCCGATTTAGATTTAATCTTGATGGATATGAGAATACCAATATTGACTGGATTCGAGGCAACACGAAAAATAAGAGAATTCAACCAAGAAGTGATCATCATAGCTCAGACAGCTTTTGGATTAGCAGGCGATAGGGAAAAAACTATCCAAGCGGGATGTAATGATTACATCAGCAAACCATTAAATAGAGAGAAACTGATAGAATTAATAAATAAGTATTTTGGGCAAAGGAACCTCTATTAGCCTTGCTTTGGATATATTATTGAGCAAACTTTTAATGTGGATTTCATATTTTAAAGGGCAAATGACCGTTCACATCTTCAACGCATTAACCTATACCATCTTTCTTTTGGCTTAAATTTTATTCAAATTCAAAATGACCCAAAAAATATGGTAGTGATGTTATAATTTTGTAATTTTATACTAAATAAAATACTATTTTTAAATCAGTAAAAAAAATGTTGTTAAAGGTATTGCTAATGGAATATGCAAGTGAATTGACCTTTTAATTCAACTAAAGAGAAAAAATGGGAAAAAATACAATCACAAATAATAAAATTTTAGAGAATTTGGACATCTATAATGCAAAAATGGATATAAAAGTGTCATTGAGCCTATATACAAAACAGATGAATTTGTCCTTTATAATCACGATAGTTTAGAATTAATGAGTCAGTTCCCAGACAATTACCTTGATATGATTTTCGCAGATCCACCTTATATGCTTTCCAATGATGGTTTTACCTGCCAAAATGGACGAATGGTAAGCGTAAATAAAGGAAATTGGGATAAATCAAATGGCTTTGAAAACGATCTGTCTTTCCACGAAACTTGGATTAAGGAATGTAAACGAATTTTAAAACCTGAAGGGACTATTTGGATTAGCGGAACTTATCATAGCATTTACCTGTGCGGCTTTTTACTTCAAAAACTCGATTTTCATCTTTTAAATGATATAATTTGGTTCAAGCCCAATGCATCACCAAATCTATCTTGTCGTTTTTTCACTGCTTCACACGAAACAATATTATGGGCTCGTAAAGACCATAATGCAAAGCGTTACTTTAACTATGAGGCAATGAAAAACGGATATTTCCCAGAAGACAACATTAAAAAACCTAATTCACAAATGCGGAGTGTTTGGAGTATTCCAACACCTTCACAAGGTGAGAAAGAATTTGGAAAACATCCAACACAAAAACCATTAGCTCTATTAAAGAGAATTATTTTAGCATCAACAAAACCGGGTGATATCATTTTTGATCCATTCAACGGCAGTGGTACAACTGGAATTGCAGCAACAATAATTGGTAACAGAAAATACATCGGTTGTGATTTAAATAGGGAAGATTTTTCGGGCGTTACCCTGCCTTTGCCTTGCCCAAAATCTTCACACAGGCAGTGTCGGACTATTCGCTTCAAGTCCTCGCTTCGCTTTGGGTTCTCCGCTACTATCCCTGACGCAAAATTCAATCTAGCTGCCAAATGAAGTTACTTACTACTCCATGGAAAGATGAATTTCTTGAACTTGTGAGTCAATCCAAGAAATCAATGAAATCACATCGCCCTATGTGAAAAATGATGTTTGCATTGAAATGATAAATGCCAAAAAATGCCCTTCTAAAATTGATTTAATTACCTCTTTCAAGTTGATGAGTATTTATTCTGGTGCTCTTGATGTTTCAGCAATTGAAAATATCATTGACAATAACGGAACTGTAAAAAATTTTCCGAAGCTACATTCCAAGATTTATCTTTTTGATGATGAAAAGGCAATTATTACTTCAGCTAATTTGACCAATGGGGGAATGCTTAGGAATTTTGAATATGGAATTTATTTAGATGAAAAATCAATAGTAAAAACCATTGTTGATGATTTTAATTGTTTATCATCAAATGAAAGAACTGGATTAGTAAAGAAATCAGACATAGATATTGTAAAAAGTATTTTAGAAAAAATTCCTAAATCAGTTTCTTTAAAACTTCCAAGTTTTGAAATTGAAACTCCAGAAGAAAATTTAGATATAATATAGATTCCTATTGAGCCTATATTAAATTCCTTATCAGGTTGGAAATTAGAAGTATTTAAGTGTGCAAACTCAATACCTAAACAAATTTTTTCTTTGAATGAGATAAATAAATTTGAAAATTATTTTAAGGAAATCTACCCGACTAATCAACATATCACAGATAAAATCAGACAACAACTTCAGTATTTAAGAGATTTGGGATTATTAGAATTTTTTAGGTGGCGGTAAATACAAGAAACTATGGAAGTAATTTTTATTAAGACTAACGATTTGATTAAAACAGTGATTTCAAGTCCTAATAAGTGGATTGAGGCAAAGTTACGATTTAGAAACATATCAGCCACACACTTTCTTTTTTTTCGGTGGAAATAAATTATGTGATGAAGGCATTGATGGATGGGAATGAGAAGTAATTCCATCTGACCTCATCAATCATTATCAAAATCAAAATTGTTATTGGCAAATCGATAATATCGTATAAAAATTCATTGGGCAGGACTTATCAGAGTCAGTGAAACAATACGGTATAAGAACATATAGATACGGCAAGCAAAATAAAGGATGGAAGGGCTTGACTTTGGAGCATTTAGCAGGAATTTCCAGCAGTAATAAACAAGCACCGAATGGACTTGGTTTCGAATTGAAGTCAACCGCATTTTACAAAGTAAAAGGCGAGTGGAGACCGAAAGAAACATTCGCAATTACTATGATAAATCCACAAAATTTAATCGAAGCTCCTTTTTTTCAGAGTCATTGTTGGGAGAAATTAAAATCACTTGTTTTTTGTGCTGTTTCGTGGGAGGGGAAACATAATGAAAAATCTGTGTTATTGAAAGTTCAATCATTTGATTTTATAGAAAATGAAACCCTAATACAAGAAATTGAAGCTGACTATGAATTTATACGCAGAAAACTAATAACGCAAGGCTTTGATGCTTTGACCGGCAAAGATGGCAAGTGGATACAAGCAAGAACAAAAGGGGCTGAGCACGGTTCTAAAACCAGAGCATTTTATGCAAGGAAATCATTGATTAAAGAGATAATAAAACTTGAGGAATAAGAATAAAAAACTATATTATTCATTAGAAAACTTGAGGTATTTGTAATTTGAGTTTATATAATTATCAACTCTCTCTTTTCTTTCTAAATAAAATTGTATAGACAAGAGACAATACAAATGTCCACAAAACAATTGAACCAAACGAAAACCCACCTGCACTATACCTAAAAATTAATCTCCACAATGTTATGAAAATTGAAAAGAATATTAAATTTACGATAAACCTGCGCAAAAAGTCCTTTACAAATGGGTTTTCGAAAAAACTCATAAAATTTGCCATTACAATCTTTGGTATTCGAACTTTGGGTAACCTTTTTCGCCAGTTTGATTATAAAATCCAACAAAGTGCATTTTGATATAACCAATCTGAGTGCGGAGTATAAAATTAATATTTGGATTGATGATATATGCACCTTTACCTAAATCGAACCATTTCCAAGTGTGACCAATTGAGTTTATATACGAAGAGAACGAGTATTTGCTGATGTCTTCGTAGGTGATTTGCTCAAATGTTTTTGAGGTATCAACTGCAACAGCGACTGTTTTGGGATTGATTAGTGGACCGGTAACGCTGTACCAGGTTGGCACTCCATCATTTGTATAAAGCAACTCAGTATATTTGGTAAAACACAGGTCCCAATCCATAGAGTTTGGTTCGATATTGACAATTTTGGCTGTTGAATTGAAAGATACTTGTACGAAATTTTTCAAAGGGTTGCGTGGAATTTCTAATTCTTGGACATCTGAACCATCTAAATTTGCAATTTTTATGTAATATGAGTTGTTTTCGAAACCCAATATCTGGAACTTTTTATAACCTTGAGGTTTACCTCTTTCGTTAACACCTCGATTGACGATATAAACTTCACTTTTCGAAATGACCTCACCAGCTTTAATTAATTCCCACCACTTTCCTATAGCAGTGGAATCTAATTTGCCTTTGGGATTGTCGTAAAGCCATTGAGATACATCCAAATTATTAGTGTCGTTGGCAGTTACGTTATCGAATTTAAGTTTTTTGGTATTAAACACGGTCATAAATTTGGCGCTATTCAATCGAATTGCAAATGTATCGGGAATACAACAAAATTCAATATCCCAATCCGTTATTTTGTTTACGGAAACTATAGTATCGGATTTGAAACTAAAATAAACTTGATTTCCGTATAAATTTCCCATTTCGGCGGTTGCAATTTGGACATCTCCGCTTTGATGAGGTGTAACAGGTGATTCATCGGGAATACAGGAATTAAGGAAAATGGCGATGATACCAAAGATAAGAGAAAAAATAAATCTTTTCATTTTATTCACCAATCAGTCTATTTAAATTAAATTTTGTGGAAACAAACCAAGTGCGTCCCCAGCCAATGGGCAAAACTGTTGCACCAGAGATATGGGCACCTTGGACGACGTTGCGGCTTTGTTCAATTTTTTTAACATCAAACAAGTTTTTTGCTCCAATTTGGAAAATTAAATTATTGTCCATAAGATTAATAGTTGCAGAGATATCAAGCATATTATAACTTTCGGTTTCGTAAAGTACGATAGATTCCTTGTTTGTGTCATCGATGATGATTCCATAACGAGGCATTTTGCCCGTATGCTTAAAATAAGCAGAAAGTTGGATGAATTTAGCAAATGGCAAACGATAAGTAATATTTGTTTGTAATTCTGGTGAATAGGTAAATTCGGGCGTATTGCTTTGTTCGGTTAAGTTATTGTATCGACCAATGTAGGAAACACCAAAATTTGCAGATAAATTGGGGGAGTAGTAGTTTATTGATAATTCGCTACCAATAGATTTATTTTTTCCGATATTAACATAGGAATAAAGACTATTTTCGTTATTTACCAATGCGAAATCCACCAAATTGATAATGTTATTATAGAAAAATCGAGTAGTAAAATTCACTAATGATTGGTCCAATACTAATTTATAATCAATCGAGGCATTCCACGAATCGCTTGTTTCGGCTTGTAGATTTTTATTTCCCCAAATGTTATGATTTACATCAACAAAGATATAATATAATTCTCGTAACGAAGGGGCACGAAAACCTTTTGCATAAGCTGCTCTCAAGGCAACATTTTCCCAAATGTTGTATTTTATGTTTACAGATGGAACAATGGGAGCTTTGTAATCAGTATTATAAATTAGTCTAACTCCAGGTTGAATTTGCAATTCTTCGAATGGTCGGTAATTTATATTAATAAAAGCGGCATAATCACCAACATCTTGGAAATTGTTTTCGATGCGTTTGCCTTTTGCTGTTTCGTAATTAATTTCGGTTCCAACCTGGAAGGCGAACAAATTGTAGGGATTATCCCAACTATAACTTGTTCTTAAAACCCAATTATCGAATGTGTTAGTATCTTGATCTTCGGGATTGGTTGTCAAAATTCGTTCCAACTTTGTCAGGTCCATAAAATAGGTGTTTTTGCGACGCTGATAATATGAATAGTCGGTCATAAAATCCAAGTATTGGTAATTTCCGAGTTTTCCATTAAGAAAAAGTGAGTTGGACAATCTGGTTGTTCGGTATTCATCATCCAAAGCATTTTCGTAATAAAATGGCAAGCGTGGTCCACGGTTCAAAATGTATTCGTTAAAATATCGTGTTTGGTAGCGTAATTTAAAGTTTCCGATATTGGTGCCATATTTCAAATCGGCTTGATATTGGATTTTGGGCTTCCATTCTTTGTGACGTGAAGTATCAACAACCGAATATCCGCCAAAAAAGTTGCGAGCACCCGAAATAATAAAATTATGTTTCTCGAATAAATTGAACCTTGCACCCAAATCGAAGTTTGCGAGGTAAACACTTTCGTAATAGCCACCGCCGTTTATCTCTAATCTACGGCAATTATCGGGATCTTCGGTTATCAAGTTTATAACTCCTCCCAAAGCATCTGTTCCATAAATTGTAGACATAGGACCTTCGATAATTTCAACCTTTTTCACATTCTTCATATTGATTTGGGATAAATCAATATTTCCTTGTAAACGTCCAATAATAGGCACGCCGTCCACCATTATCTTTACATTGTTCCCCGAAATGCCATTTATCGAAATTGATGAACCAAGAATATTGTCTTGGGATATACGCATATTCAATTGTGTCATCAACAAATCGCGCAAGTTGCTGGCAGCTTGGGTTATTATTCTTTCTTCGTTAATAATTTGTACGGGAAATACCGAGTTTTGCAGTGATTGAGGAGCAAACTGTCCGGTAGTTACAATTTCTTGCAACATTATTGCCGTTGGGTTCATTTTGTAAGTGTAACTTTTATTTCCAACAATTGTATCAACAATCTGTTCATATCCAACAAAACGGATAAAAACAGCAACTTTTCCGTCAAATGGTATTATTACTTTGCCCTGCTTGTTAGTTTTGTTAACTACTACCTTCTTAGTTTCTAACGAGGTAAAGTGAACAGTTGCTGGGTGCAAAGGTTTGTCATTGGTTTTATCTAATATTGTTATGGTTTGCTCAGCAAAAAGTATTGCTGGCAAACCAAGCAAAAAAGCGAAAATATATTTAATCATATTTTTTTATATTTATTGAACAATTAACTTGAGCACCTTTGATGTGCCATTAATTGTTACTTTAACAAAATACATACCTTTTGGTAAAATTGGATTTAGTTTGAGGTAGTTTGTCGAATCAAAATTGCTCGTAGTTGAATAAAATCTATTTCCTAAAACATCAATTATATCTATGTTAGCTGCTGTATTTTTATCTGCGTTATAGACAATATTGAATGGTTGACCTGAATTGACAACATTTGGGGCTAATGCAAACGAAACATTATTTGTTTGGTCGACAGAGACAACAACGACGTTTTCTTTTGTTTTTTCGAATGTAATTTCGCCCGTGCTACTTCCGGTGAATGCTTTGAAAACCAATCGATAGACTTCTTCGTCGGGAGTGAAAACAAAATAAACACGGTCGTTTGGAATAACCCATTGCATATTTGCGTCTAATTTTTTCCATTCGTGACCTATCGTGGTTATTTTAGTTGAATATTGTGATAGTTCGGTAGGTGCTTTTTCGGTTAGTGGTTCATCGGTATCGACACGAACGGAGCGGTAACCAACATTTTGACGGACACCATTAACTGGATATGGTTGTTTGTTCCCTTGATTGTCGGTTACTTGGGCAATATATTTTCCAAAAACCAAAGACCAATTGTCAGGCTCAAAAGTAAATTTAGCATCGGGATTCGATAGTGAAAAATATCCAAAGGTTTTGGGCGAGACACTGCTTTTCTTGAATTCTACTGATTTTTGGATTTTGCCATCTAAACTTTTATATTCAAAGTAGAATGTTCCACCAGCCAAATCATCAATTTTGATTTGATAGTAATTGCCCGTAACATCTTTGATTATAAACAATTTAGTTCCTGAAATTGAATGGGTGGACATATTGTAGGCACCCCAACCAAAATCACCGTGTCCATCAAATCCATTTAATCCGCAATTGAAAGCCCCAATTGCCCAAGTGCTATCGGAATTGAACCATTCTTTGAATTTATCTGGATTGGAAGTTAATCCCGTGGTATCAATATTTTTGCCAAAGTCGTCGATTTTGGCTCCAACAACTTCCCAAAGTTTAACATTTGCTGCATCATTTACGTGAATTGCAGCATTTTGTCCTTTAACCAAAAACATAATATCCCATTGTTTCCAATCTGCCGAAGACATTTGGTCGTCAACTAAATTATACCATACAGTATTTGCATAGCTTTTGCCTTGAACCAATTTGATTTCAGTTGCATTTGTGGTTATAACAAATACAATGACAAAAATTGCTATAAGTAGTGTTTTATAAAGTTTCATTTTAATTACTCCTTAATGGATAACATTTAACAAATGTTTAACAATTCAAAATGCAAATTAACAATTTTTAAGAAATAAACAATAAACTAAATCTCAGCGTTAGGAATGGCTAAAATGTATTTTTATTAATTGGACTTGGGTGAAACATCTTTTTATTAATTAATTTTTTATAATTTTACAAACTTTGCTTTGAGGGATTGATAATGAAAAGCTTATAACTACATCGTTAAGAGTTTTCTCTCAACAATACGAATTGTGATTATTGATTATTTCAGTTAAAAATGGTAATTTTACAAAAATTTTAAATGTTATTATGCAAAAAATGAATTATATTCGAAAAATTACAATAATAATCACAATTTCATTTTTGTTTGTTTGGACTAATCTTTGGTCACAAGTTGCCCAAAATGCTCAAAATCATATAAAATACTTATCAAGTGACGAATTAGAAGGGCGATTTCCAGGTACGATTGGAATTATCAAAGCCAGGGATTATATTGTTAATCAATTTTCATCTCTCAATTTAAAGAAATTTAATGAAGGTTATTTGCAAAAGTTGGATGTGGGGATTGGTTACAAGTTAGGTGATGGCAACGAAGTTTACTTTAATGTCGTCATACCCAAACCAGGAGTACCAATTGAAAAAGTTCGCCCAGTGAAAAAAAATTGGGAAGTAGGAAAAGATTGGATGCCAATGAGTTTTTCGGAAAATAAAGAAATCGAAGCACCAATGGTGTTTTGTGGTTATGGAATTACTGCAAACGAATTGAACTATGATGATTACCAAGGTATAGATATAAAAGATAAAATTGCAATAATCCTAACTCATTCCCCGGAAGGCGAAAAAGAAGATGGAAAGTTTGCAAATTATATTTCGTACAATTACAAATTGCAAAATGCTCGTCAGCGAGGTGCTTTGGGAGTGATATTTATTAAAATCCAAGGGGATTCTGCAAATGTATTTGTCCCATTAGATCGCGATAGATTTGCACAAAATTCGGGCTTGGTGGTAATCCAAGCCAATCGAAATAGAATTGCGGAATATTTTCCGAACAATTGTTTGTTTCCCACCGAGATGGAAATTAACAAAACCCAAAAACCAAAAAGTTTTGAATTGCCCAATGCAAAAATTCATATAAAAGTAAATTTAATCGAAAATAGAGTGCCAGCAGAAAATGTTGTTGGTTGGGTTGAAGGCACTGATCCCAAATTAAAGGAAGAATTTTTGGTAATTGGAGCACACTATGATCATTTGGGATATGGTGGACCAACATCTAACTATAAAGGAAAAAAGCCTATGGTTCATAATGGAGCCGACGATAATGCGTCGGGAGTTGCTGCAATGATCGAATTAGCAAGGCTATTTAGCAATAATCCACCGCGACGCTCTATTGTTTTTGTTGCTTTTACAGGTGAAGAATTAGGTTTGTTTGGTTCGAACTTTTTTGTTAATAACTCTCCTATTGATTTGCAAAAGATATCCTTGATGATTAATATGGATATGGTTGGAAGGCTCAAAAACAATACACTTTATGCAATTGGAACAGGATCGGCTGTGGAATTGGACGGAATAATATCTAAAATTGACGAGCAAGATACTCTTTCTGTTGTCAAAACGGAGTCCCCAATTGGATCGAGCGATCAAACATCTTTTTACATCAAATCCATTCCTTCGATAATGTTCTTTACTGGGGTTCACCTGGATTATCACCGTCCTTCGGATGATTGGGATAAGATTAATTATGATGGAATCGAAAAAGTTGTCAATTTTATTCAGAAAGTTTCTTTGGAAGTGGCAAATAACGACAGCAAATTAACTTATGCAAAAACAACCAGCGGAATCGATCCAAACAACACATCGGGTAGAGGAATGGGAGGAATTAGGTTTGGGATAATACCTAATTTCGAAACAAGTAAAGAAGGATTGAAAATTGCTGGTGCAAGTCCTAACACTCCCGCAGACAAAGCAGGATTAAAGGAAAATGATATAATCACTTTTATTGATGATAAGCCAGTTAAAAATATCCAGGATTTTATGTCGATACTCCGAGATAATTATAAACCAGGTGACGAAGTTACTGTTAAATTTTTACGAAACGGCAAAGAGCAAAGTGTGAAAGTTCGGTTAGAAAGTAGATAGAATATTAACATTATTAAATCGTTCTATAATTAAGTTTTGAGGAAATTATGGCAAAAATTGAGGTTTTCGAAAATCAACATACATATAGGGATTATGAG